>JACCDL011285472.1_pt1 | contig 46354 bp, 41 predicted proteins | sample 7441931 | NCBI WGS metagenome assembly JACCDL01 (sample SAMN15323437, study PRJNA562643) | freshwater metagenome | isolation source: river surface water | place: USA:Blue River Watershed | collected 2017-08-16
TGTTCTATCCAAAGTTTCAATCACTTTAACTTTTTGTTCGTTAGTCATGTTGTGTGCTCTGAATAATTTGTTTGCGAATAACAACTTAGCGTTCAATAAGTTCACTTCGTTGATAGTTCTTTGTAATGATTTGATAGTTTTGTAAGCTTCTTCTAATTCAGCTTCTTTTTCTGATTCTTCAGCTTCATCAACTTTCTCTTCATCACCTTTCATATCAGCTTCCATTTCTCTTAAAATTTCTTCCAAGTCAACTTCATCTGATTCTTCTTCTTCGTTAGTTACAACAACTTTAGGGTCTTCGCCTTTGTCAGTACCAGCTTCAGAACCATCTGCTAAATTTTCGTTTTTAGCTTCTTCTTCCTCTTCAGCTTCTGCCATTGGAGATTCTTCTTCAGAACCTTCTTCATCACCTAATTGTGCTTCTAACTCTCTGATGATTGCTTCCAAGTCCATGTCATCTTCGGTATCTTCTTCTTCACCGCCGGTAACATCATACTCTTCACCATCACCTTCCATAGATGCAAATGGGTCTGCTTCTGCATCCATTCCATCTTCACCTTCTGCTGCTGCAAAAGGATTTTCTTCTTCTGAACCTTCGCCTTCTAATTCAGCTAATCTAGCCTTCAATTCAGCGATTTCAGCATCTTTGTCCATTTCTGAATCCATACCTTCTTCTTCGTTGATGTCTGCTACTTTCTTAAAGTCTGCAACTTGTGCACCTGGCTCACCAGATGTAGTTTCAGTAGAACCAGCTTCGAATTCAGTATGCGCATCCAAATCAGGATTAGATGTTGAAGAACCGATTCCTGTTGAATCCAATTCCTCATCAACTTGCTCCTCATCACCTTCCATTTCAGCTTCAGCTCTTAACTTTTGAGTCAACATAGACTGAAGTCTTGGTGTGAAGGCTTCTTCAAGTGCAAGCTTTGCGTTAGCCAATGCAGTTTCCTTAACCGCTTTAGCATCTGCGATTGCTTCTTTTAACAATTTTGAATTTGCCATTTTTTTGATTTTTGTTCCTGTGAAGTTATTGTATTGGGAACTTCAATAATATTATGTTGATTGTTCGGTCACACCTTATAGAGAAGGGTATTCATTAATCAACTAAAAGATAATCAAAAAATCCCATACTAATGGGATATTTGAAAATAAATATATAAATTTTTTAGAAAACTAAAGAAATTAATTGTTTTTGTCAAAAAAATTTTGTAATTTCTCTTTTCTTATTGCCTTTTGTGTTTGTTTTCTTTTTGTAACGGATGGTTTTTCGTATTCTTTTCTATCTCTTAATTTTTCAATTTGTTTAACACTTTTTACTTTATTTTTATAAATTTTAAGTGCTTTTTCGATATTACCATCTTTAACATCAACTATAAGCATAACTCTTATTGGTGGTTTACTAATTTGTATTTTGTTCTATATAAAAGGGATACTACTGTATCTATATCGTTTTGAATCCAACTATCTTGTAATTTTGGGTTGGTTCTTAACTTTGCAACCATAGTACAAAGTTTTTCAAAATAGTTTATAATATTTTTAATATCGTTATTTTTATCCAATACTCCAATGCCAGATAATTGAATCAATCCTTCTTTACCCTGATATGTTTCTACCAAGCCATCAATTAAATCTCCTATTGAATCGTAGTAATCTCCTAATGCTAAATGTGCCGAATGTGCTCCAACACCTCTAACTCCTAAATGAAATGAGTGAGTTTGTGTTCTACTTTGTAATAATAATGATGCTAATTCTTCCACTATTTTTTATTTTTTGATTCTTTTAATCCTAGTCTATTTCTCATAACTTCTTCAGAAACATCTGCTATTTCAAAGTATCTATTAAGAACATGTCCCATATCTTCGTAAAGAGCTTCCATTCTTTGCTCTTGTGCTTTTGCTTCTAATGATTCTTTTTGGAATTTTTCATGCAATGCTTTCAATTCCTTCATATTACGTTTAATAGTAACTCTATCAAACCAATCTCCACCCTCTCTTAAAGTGTATTCTTGCGCCGCATCAGCTATACCACCTAAAGTTTCTGCAATAGTTCTTATATCAGATTTTCTACTCATTTGCTCTCTAAATTGGCCAAATGTAGAAATTATTTCCAAAAAGTGTTTTTTGATTTCGGTAGGAAGTTGTTTAAATTCTTCTTCCTCATTCAAAAGGTCTTTTAACTTTATCATATTTTTAGTTTAATTCAATTATAATTTCTCTCATCAAATCTTGTGCTTTACAAAACTTTCCACATTCTTCTGCTATTTTAGCCCATTGTTTAGATTCGTTCATCGGTGCCATAAATGCCCCATGTGTTGATGGGTTAGATACAAAATCCCAACCTACCAATTCAAAATCTTCTTGTACCATCAATGTACCATCTTTCAATTCTTTTACTGAACCCAATCCTCTCGATGAAATACCTAAACGAATGTTGTTTTTCAATAATTCTTTTAAAATGTTTCCAGATGGGGTTGAAAGAATTTCCACTACACCAACCACATCATCCCCATCCCAACCAATTTCTCTGATATTATGAGAAACGTTTTTTAGATTAATAACGGGAGAATCTGGATGGTCTAATTCACCCAACGCTCTTCTTTCTTTAATAAGTTGTTCGTATTTTTGACACTCTCTTTCCAAAATTTCTTTAGGATATCTTCTATTATTTTGATTAGGCGCACCTGCTCTTTGTAGGATACCTTTTACTAAATAAGTTCCGTTATTTTGCTCTACTAATTTAGCTTCAAACAAATGTGTCTCTATTAATAATCCTTTATTCATCTTATTTTAAATCCTTTTTAACTTTTTCAAGAGCCTTTTCGCTATTTTGATACCAAGTTTTATAAATAATAGTTTTTAATCCGTTTTCTAAATCATTATGTGTTACACTTCCATTTGTACTATCCACTAATTTAATAATTTGTGTTTGTACATATGGTAATTTAACTATTTTAGATGCCATTGAATCATCAATATCGGATTTGTTACCCATTAATTTTACAATATCATCTATAAATTTTTTATTAGATTCCAATGAACCTAATAGTTTTTCTAATGCTTTTTTAGTTTCCTTATCTCCATTGAAAAATTTCATTCCCTTTTCAACTAAATCAGCCATATAATAAAACAAAATCTTACCTAAAATTATTCCACCCAAAGTGCTTAATAATCCTATTGTAAGGCTTTCATCTACTTTTTTTTTTGAGCCCCTTCATTTTTGGCTCTTAATGCTGCTAAATCCGATGCTTCTATTTCACCATCTTTATCAGTGTCCAACTTCTCTTGATTGCCAGGTAAGTTTTCATTATATCCTCTTAATTTACCTTCTGATTTTGCTTTTGCTGCTTTATCAACGGCATTAAAAAAGGCTTTCTTTTCAGTATCGCTCATAGAAGCAATTGATTTGCCAGTTTTATCCAACATAGTTTTGAATAATTCTTGGTAATCGTTTTCTTCTCTAACGACTTGTCTGATAAGTTCTCTTAATTGATTTGCTTTCATTATTCTGAAATTTGTCTAATTTTTTGGTCTAATTTTAATAGTCTTTCCTTTATACTATAAATATGACTATTTGTTCTTTTCCAATAACTTTTATTATCTACACCACTTTCGTTCTTAATTTTACCATACCAATTAAGAAATCTTTCCATTTCAGCTAATTGTTTATTGATATTAGATATACCTCTACCAATTTTAGCCTGTGCGGTTGATTCATCTTTTTTTAATTCTAACCAACGATTTTCATTAATCGATTCTGATATTAAATCCAATGAGAATGGTTTGGTAACTACCTCTCCACCATCTTTGAATTTACCATACGCTATACCCTTTGTACGGCTATATGCATCAAAAACTACATCAAATTTTTTTCCGTTCTTTAATTTGATTTTTAACTTATCACCTTTTTTATATGTTTTGGATTCTTTTACTACACTATATCCCGTTAAATCAGCTTGCTTTTTACCTTTCTTTTTTTCATCGCCAGGCTTACCAAATGCGTATGGAGTACCATATCCATCAACATTGCCGGTTGTATTCATCTCATCAACCTTCAATTCTGCATCCTTATACATACCACTAACCTTAGCATCTAATTCAGCTGCTAATTTTTTCTTTTGTGCCGTTAAAGTTTTTAATTGTTGAATGTGTTGTTTTTCAGCAGGAGTACCTTTAGATTTTTTATATGCATCTAAATGTTTTTCCATTGAATCGATTACTTTTGCATAATCGGTTTGAATCGCTCTAACTGAACGAAGTTCTTTGATAATTACCTCCTTTACTTTATCTGGTAATCCTTTATGTGAAGTTGATGCGAAATCCTTTGCATCTTTATCAGATATTGAATCTGCGGCTTTTTGAACTTCTGGAGATGGGTTTTCCATATCACCTTTTTGTGCTGCATGAACCATACCCATAAATCTTTGTTGTGCTTTACTTTGTGCTGGCATTTTTCAATTCTTTTAAAAGTTCATAAGACATCATAATTGCAGAAAGATGTTGTTCTTTAATCTTTTTTACAGATTTTATTTTTCTAATATTTGAAATCGTTTCTGCTAATTTAATTTTTGTAACTTTATCTGAAATTTTAGAGCCAACTTCTTTTAAAGAATTAACTAAAGAAGATATTTCATTGAAAACATATTCATTTAGTTTTCCTGTATTATTAATATTATTGATATATTCTTTTAATAAGTTTTTTTGTTGTGCAGATAAATTATTATATTTTTTATTAAAGTTTTCTACTAACATTTTATATGATAGCATTCTAACTTCCTCATCTTGCTTTCTATATTCTTCTAAAACTCTATCGTTTACTTTTTTATCTTTATTTTCAATCGATGAATTAATCATACTTTCAACGATTGTAAATTTAGAATTAACAATATCTTTTGGTTCAAATGATTCTTTTGTAATAGTTGCCTCAAATATTTTATAAATTGATGCAAGGTTTTTATAGTTTGATATTGGAGATTTTATAAATTCATCGATATCATAAACTTCTTTAATTTGTTTAATAAGATTATATTTTTCTTTTGTAAGCTTTTGCTCATCTAATCTTTTACGAGCTTCGCATACAGTTTCAACAAATTTTTCAGCTTTTGATTCTGAATTATATTTTTCATTAATCAAATACTGATATAATTTCAATTCTTTAGATAATTCTTTTTTAGAAGAGAAAAATTCTTTTAAAATAATTTCAGCTTTTGAATTTATTTTGCCAGACATAATTTCCGATGTAATCTGTCTAACTAACAATTCAAAAATGAATCCTGTGTTTTTAAATTTAGAATGCTTAATATTTTTCATCAATTTTATATTATTCTTTGATATAAATATACTTTTATTGTAGTTTATTACTCTTTATCGAAATCTTCCATTAAAATGGTTTTTTTATTTCCCATCATATCTTTGAAAATTTCTTTAGCTTCTCTTTGAGTTTTTTGCTTTAAACTCTTAATTCCTAATGGGTCTCTCCCTAAATGATGGTCATCTTTTTCAAATCTAACCGGGTCTTTAGGTCTACCAACCTTATCCTCATTTGCCAATTCCGTTTTTATTTTATTTATTTCTTCCTCAACATCGGTTGGTCCTTCAGTTCCTGTTTCTTTTGCTGGGTCAACACCTTGTGTTTCTATCGATGTTAAACGGAATTGCTGTTTAGTATCTTCTAATACATTCAATGTTAATTCATCTTGCTCTTCAGGAGTCATATCCATAACAGACTCATACATCCATTTTTTAGAGAACATTTTAGTTTGTTGCATTTGTTGAATTAATGCTACTTTAGAAGTATATAGTTCAACTTTTTCTTGCTCATATATTTTAGATGGAATAGTTAATTCTAATGAAAAATCCAAATCCTCTGCTCCTTCAATACCTTGTGCGTATAAGTGAACAATTGCAATTTTAGTTAATTCCGATACTATTACTTTTTGAATTCTTTCAATTGTTTTTGCAAAACGAACATCTTGTCCTGCTAATGTCGCTTTACCACTTACATCTTCTTCATACCCCAAATAAACTTTTGGTATTTTTAATGCTGCCATCAATTTACCTTTTAGGTAATTGATATCATCAATCATATTATATTCTAACCCCTTTAATGTATCTATATTAGTTCCATTATCACTACCACGAACTGGCATATAATAATCTTCAATAAGATTTTGGATATTATATTTTAAGTTATATTCTCCGGTAGCAGGGTCTATAAATGGAACTTTTTTAGAATTATTGATAATTTTTTGCATATAGTTATCAACTTCGGTTGGTGGAATATTACCAACATCAACTTTGAAAATTCTCTTTTCAGGAGCTCTCATAATACGATGAATCAACATCGCATCTTCCATCAAAGATAATTGCTTCCAAACTCTTCTAGCTCCTTCAATCATAGATTTACCATATGGTAAAAAATTTGAATCACCCATTAATCTAAAGTGAGCTATTTCATAGTTTTCAAATTCTTTCTTACTACCCATAGAGTTAGTTCCACTATATGCACTATTTGGATTTTGATATGGTGCGTACACAAATTTAACTTTTTGTGGATTATATGGGTCTGCTCCTTCTACTCTACTTGTTTCATATACCGATAATGGTTGAATATTTACTATACCCAAACCATCTGCTATTTCTAAATGTAAAAAGAAATCACCATACTTAACTAAATTTCTTGTCCAAGGCCAAAGAGTAAATTCTATGTTTAAAACATCATAGAATAAGTTTTTTAAAATTTCTTTTGTATTTTCGTTTGAACAATTGATTTTAAGAATATCACCACTTTCATTTTTAACAGTGGATTCATCAGCGTAAATATCTAATGCTGATGTTAAAATTGGGTCATTATCCATACCATCGTAATCTCTAAAAAGGTCAATACGAACTTGCTGGTATGCCATTGCTGATTCTATTAAACCTCCACTATATTGTGGGGTTTTTATACGTGTGAATCTATCAACTAAATTTGTAGTTATTTGTTGATATTCATCGGTATCTACAACCTTAATACCTTTGGGTGTTTTACGAACTATTGTGTTGGTTGAAAATAGTTTTTGTAACCTACCAAATATTGATTTATCTGCCATAATAATTTATATATAATTTATAAAGATAAGGAATTTATTTTAAAATTCCAAATTTTACCATTTTCTACAACTCCAATATCTTGCTTTCCATCTTGGACCCGGAGTATCGCAATTATGTCTGGCTCTAAAAGATTTTCTTCTATCGGGGTTATTCTTTTTAATCTTTACTCCCTTCTGTCCGAAGTTTACTTTAACAACATTACCACTATCATTTTTTACATATACTTTGAATTTCTTAACATCACCCGCCATTGGCTTACCCAATGTTACTTTTCTACCCTGATATTCAGCCTCATATACACAATTACAATTTGCTTCTGCAAGATATTGTGTGTACTCTTTCATAAACTGAATAAACTCTTTCATATCCTGTCCGTTTTCTACATCGTATTCATCAACATCATCCACTTCTTCGTTTACGTGCTTAGCATTTACAGGCATTAAATTTACTAATTTCATATCTTTAATATTTTCTTTTACAGGTACACAATTTGGCACCATCTTACCATTCTTCATTTTACCACCCACTTCTTTATAGCCATCCCAACATTCATGTAATGCGTTTAATTCTCCTAAACTTTCATTACAAGTTCTCCAACCACCACCTTTAGATTTATAGTTTTTTGCAGCCCATCCATTTGCATAAGCTGATGGATAAACATCGAACTTTCTTTTTGCTGCTGCTTTTGATGCCGCCCATTTTCCTGCATCGGTTGGGCAATTCTTTTCTAAAAAAAGATTTAGTTTTTCTTCTATATTCATAGCTTCATTTTTTGACTTTGTTGAAACATATATTGGCTTTTTACCTTGTCCTTTACTATCCTTACCGCCTCTATTTGCATCATTTTGTGCAGCTCTTTTTCTACGAGTCGCACTTTCCTTTTCTTTTTTACTCATACTAGCAGCTTTTGCCGCCGGTACACATTTTGCATAACCCTTCTTTTCACCCGAAGTTCCACATGGTGGATGTTTACCATCAACTTTTTTGCCGATGTTTACCCACTTCTCTTTAAACCATTTATTTAAATCTTCGTTCATCTATAAGAGTTTCAACATATAAATATATAAAAATTAACGAAGTAACCAAGTTAGGTTCTCAACTTCTCCTTTTCTTATTTCCATTTCATATGGATTCTTTTGTTGCCAGTTGGAAGTATATACTCCTTCGTTATTTTGTATCGTAGTAGAATTCAACATACTTCTTGTCAAATCTATACCTTCTTGCTTTAATCTTAATGCTGTATTTCTAACCCATAGTCCAATTGATAATGCCATTGTCAAGTCATCATTGTATCCTTTCATTGCTTCTGCTCTACCACTTGTCCAAATAAAAGTAAATAATTCATCAATCAATCTATTAGAACGAATTAAAATATCTTTTTCTCTTATATAGGTATCTAATGTAGATATGATTAATGGTCTAGTTCTTGATGTTGTTGAAAACCCTGCAACCATACCCTTTTCTTCTCTATAATATTTGTTAGTCATTTGTCTTTCAACATCAATATATTTTAAATCATTACTCATATAGAAAAGGTTTCCATATCCTCTATCAATAATTTGTTGAATCGTTGCCCAACCTACATTTGAGTTTTCTACAACTAACAATGCGTTGTTATATTCTGTTGCTAATGCTACTAAAAAATTTCCAAAATCTTTTGTATCGATTTTGCCTCTATATTCGGCGACTTGAGATGAATTATCTATATCAATTACTTGTGCTGCTGAAAAATCGGCTCCATCACCTCGGGCAACGTCCGCTACAACCATATATTGTTTGTTGTAGTTTGGATATTCCCATTTCCATAGATTCCCATCAAACCCACTTTTTTCTACCGGGTCCATTACATATGTTTCTTTATACCACATTAAAAGTTGTGGGTCTATTACAGTATCACCTGAAGAAACGAAATCACAATCACATTCCTGTGCTGCACCTTTAACTCCTAAAATTCTCGTTTGTTCATCTCTCCACGCTTGATTTCTTTCAGGGTGTACAGTCCAATGTAGATTTATACAATTGAAACCATTTGAACCACTTTCACCTTCTACCCACATTTTATGGAACCAGTTACCCACACCATTTGGTGTTGATAATACGATTGCCGAACCACCCGTTGATAACGTTGATTGTGCTGATAGCCAAATTTCGTCAATATCTCTAATGAATGCCGCCTCATCCACAACTAATAGTGATAAGGCTTCAGAACGACCGGCATCCGGAGAAGATGCGATTGCTTTTACTTGTGAACCATTCTTTAGTTTAAGTGATAGTTTGTTATCTTCCACTGCAGCAGATGAACCATCTCTTAACCATATAGGAAGTAAATCGTGCATAACCCTTACTTTCTCTACAAGGTTCTTTGCTACAGTAACTTTAGTTGCAATAACCAATGCATTGAAATCCTGATTGAATATCATCTTCCAAAGAATAAAGCCCGCCGATAGGGTTGATAAACCTAACTGGCGGGATTTTAGAATGATATTAAATCTATTATCTTTGAAATCATCTAAACAATTTTCCTGAAATGGGTATAAGTGAAATGGTATTTTTCCTCTCGTTGGGTGCTGAATAACACAATACTTCTTCATAAAGTATATTGGGTCTAAAGCGCACTTCTTATACTCATCAGCAATGATTTCTTTTAAATTTTTTGTATTTTTTTGAACAATATTGCTCATTATTTTTTAACTCTGATTTTCCAGTATGTTCCAAATCCAATATATGGAGAAAACCCACCTGTTGTTCCATCAACAACTCTATTGTTTACGCCTAAAGTAAATTGATACAACTTATCTTTTTTGGTTTTTAGCATCAGTCCTGCTCCTACTGAAGAAACTACATCTGCTTTATTGAATCCACCATTTAAGCCATAATATAATTGAGTTCTTGCAGGTTCTTTAACAATAAGTTCTTCTTTAATAATTCTTTCTTTTACATTTGCGGTAAATGTTCTACCCAAAATTCTATTTTTGTGAATAGTATCGGTTACTGCGACAATTCCTAAACCATCATCTAACTTTAATGTATCTTTATAAATTACTTTTGCTAAATAATCTTTAAGGATTGCAGTAGTATCTACATCTACTAACTTTACCAAAGTATCGTGCTCAATTACTTCATGTACAATATCTTGTCCTTTTTTAGTAACAACTTTTACTTTTTCTACTTCAACAGTATCAATTGTGTGTTTAATTACTTCATATTTCTTTCCTTCAATACGAATAGTTCTACCGCCTGGCATAACTCCACCTGGGTTAAACCATTGTAAAAGGATGTAAATAATCAATGCTGCGATAGCAATGTTCTTAAAATTCAAAAATTTTTTCATAGTTCTTTTAATTTTTTATAAGCTCTGGATGATTTAATTCATGTAACTTATCTTCTAATGCTGCTTTCCTCTCCAATAGAGCTTCAATTGCTTCGGTAGCACCATCAATATCTTTTTGTATATCTTCTTTTACTTTATCAATATCAACTTCATAATGCCATTTTTGAATAGTACCATCTTCATTTACAAATTCCAATGTTTGCGATACACCACGCAATGCTTCTTCAAATTGTGATTTTAAATCTTTAATATATGATAATTGATTGTTTGTTATTTTATAATCTTCGTAAAAAGGAAAAGTTCCATCTTCTTTTAAAGATTTTTCCAATTCTTGTAAACAATTAAAACATAATCCACTTCTTCTTATTAATTTTTTATCAATATTATCGTAATTAATTGTTTTACATTCCGATGATGAGCAAGTATTTAATTTATTTAAAAACTCCCTAACATCATCCATCTTTGTTAAGTTGATTCTATATCCTTCTTTTTGTTCCCATTCTTTACCATCTTTATCGGTCCAAATTTCACCAACCTTTCGTTTGATATCAGACTCAGCTTCATATCCGTGTACTCTTTGAGTATTATCTTCTCTTCCAAATACCGTATCAATTATCTTTTTACGGGTTGGATGGATGTATTTGTTTTTTTCTTCAAAACTTTTTCTCGTTGCCATATTATTATTTATTTATAACTTATTATATATACATATATATATAATTTATCTTCCAAACTTAAAAATTCCTAAAATTTGATTAAGAGGAGCAAATGTTCCTGTTAATTTATATGTGTTTCCTTTATAAAAAAACACCAATCCTTCATTTGGAACTAATTTTTCAAACCCACCAATGGCGTTTAATCTAGCTAATTCTTTTTCTAATCTTTTTATTTGAGCTTCACTACCACCACTCTTAATTGATGATATAGTTGATTCTAATGATGATTTAATAGATTGTAATGCTTTATCAGGCTGAGCAGTTAATACTGAACTCATAAATGATAATACTTCTGCACCAACTCCTAAAAAGATATCTTCAAACTTACGAAGATTTCCTTTCATAATTTTATCCTTTGCATCTTTATCTACACCATCTGCCCATTTTCTAGCATCCTCATCTGCAATTGATTTAATTGTAAATGATTTATTATCAAATGCCCATCTTCTTGCTAAACCTTCTTTCTCTAATTGAGATAATTTTTTCTTTGATTTGTTTACAAAGTTCATCCACCAAGCATAGTGATAATCAGCTACACCTGCTTTATCCGATAATCCAAATTCGGATTGTAATTTTGATAACATACCATTAAATTTACCTTTTTGAGAACTTAACTTCTCATCCTTTGGTAATTTAGTAATCGGAGGTCCTTGTAATGTATATTTTGATTGAACGTGTGCATTAATTTGTTTAATCATAGATGCTAATTTACTTTCAGCACCTTTTACTCCACCAATTGCATTCCCTTTCTCATCATACTCAACTACATTATGAAATACCAATAAGGATTGTCCGTATGGAATTACATTTGCGTTTTCTGGGTAAATTACTTCCAAATTACAAAATGCTGAACCATCTTTGAATATACTTTGTTTTTCCTTTTCTCCCAATCCACCAATTGCTGCAGATAAATCTCTCATTGCGAAATTATATGCATCGCTCAATGCTCCTCTACCACCAAATTTAGATGCTAACGCACTCATATCCAAAGCGTTTGCTCCACCATTTGCTAAATGTGATTTATTACGAGCTGCTATCAATCTACCATTCTTCCAACTGATTGCCAATGCTTGTCCATCGGTTTTTTCTCTAACTACACCCAACCTACCATCTAAAGCGTTATTGATAATTTTTTTTAAATCACCAAAAGTAAGATTCATTGAAATATCAAAAGGATGGTTCATATGTCCATACGCACCACCTTCCAATAGTAAAGATTCGTTTATTGATTCTTTATAAATTTCTTTATTTAATTTTCCAAAATTTCTTAAAAGAATACCCGCTGCTGCGTTTGCTTCGTTTTCAACATCAGAACCAGTTGCACCATCTTCAGTTCCACCAATATATCCACTCTGTCTTTGCTTTAAATGAATCAATTCATGTGCTAATGTTCTTAAAATATCTGGCATACTTCTATTTGATACATAAACATATATGTCATTACTAACTGGGTCATATCCACCGTATGAAGCATACATTGTAGCAAATTCGTTATCCTTTACTAACTTTATATTAAATGGTAATCTATCTAATTGTAATTTATCTTTTGCGTATTTTATAAATTGCCCTATAATTTGAGCTTTACTTTTTTTTTCTAAATTTTCCTTCAATCCCAATTTATCTGAAATATCAGATATCTCATTATAATCAGTATCTCTCAATCCCCTTTCTATTTCTCTTCTAGATGAATTAGTTTTTGCATTAACAGCTGCTGATATTTTTTTCTTACCATATGAAGTTGCTCTATCATACATCTTCATAATAGCTTTGTAATGCCAATCATTTGTTCCAACTTCAAATACAGATGGGGTTTTTATTTTAACCCATCCTCCCCAACGAAATACTTTTGATGGGATTGGTAGTGTAGAACCAATTGGTAATTTATGCTGATATTTTTTATCTATATGAATTACTTTTGTAATAAAATCTCTATTTTTATTATCAGCACCCACCAATTCAACTTCAACTTCAACAGGTTGACCACCTATTTTTATTTTGCCTTTAAAAAATCCTTTGTTAATTTCGTTGATTGTTCTAAATGTAGTTGCTTGTTTGCCATTTATTGTTGGCATTCCATGCTGGTCTTTGCCTATATCTTTAACTTGTACTTTTTTATTTTTAAACTTACCCATTAAAACCTCATCACCCTTATCAACATCTACATTAACATCTTCACTAACCAATTCAGCTGCTGCTCTTTGTGATGCTCCACTTTTATATGATTCTATTGATTTTAATAATTGTTCATCCGATAACTTATAAGTTTCCATTTTTTCAACAACTTTTTTCATAAAGTTTGATAAAAACTTATCTGAACCATTATCTTCATTAACATTTTCTAATAAACCCATAGTAGCAGTGGATAATACTGCACCTGCTCCTGCTGCAGAACTAGCTCCTAATCCCAATGCTTCTAAAGAAGCGTGTTTAGCTATATCTTTACCCAAATGGACGGTGAATCCACCTACACCGTGTGTAAATGCACCAGCAGCACCATGCAATGCGGCAGAACCAGCAGCTGCTGCTCCTTTACCTGCCATCACTGTTTTTGCTGCTGCAACTCCGGCGCCACCCAATGCCATAGAACCTAATATTAATGCCGTATCTATTGCAAAGTGTTTAATATGTCCAACTTGTTCTTTTCTCTTCTCATCACTATACTCCCATTTTCCCGTTTCTTTATTTTTAACAGAACCAATCTTTTGCCCATTTGCTAATGCTTTAACGGCATCCATAGTTCCGCCAACCATTTCTTTTTTATGATGAGCCCAATGTTGTAATCCTTTACCGAATTTTTGTAAACCCGATTTTATATTACCCATCATACTCTTTCTTTCAGTAGATTCTGGATTATTTACTTTATCAATAGTTTCGTTATCTTCTTTTGATAAATCCTTTCTAGCACCATCTAAAGCTTGTTTTACTTTTTCTGCTTTTTCATCTCTAGGACCTGTTTCAGCTGATGATTTTAATTCTGCTCCACTTAATTTTTGTTCCGGTGGAGGAGCTTGTTGTTGATTTTGTTCTCCACCTTTTGGTGCAGCATCTACTTTACCTTGAGCAGTTTGTCCCTTCTTAACAGGTTGTCCTGGTTCAGCTGGCTTTGCCGATTGAGTTACGGCTTTTCCCTTTGGTTCATTTACAGGCGCATCATCCGGCCCAACTAATTTAGCGGCCTGAACGTGAGCTTCGTGGTCTTTTGGTAATCTCAATGCTCCTCTTACAGTAATTTTCTTTTTTTCACCATCCTTTGATGTATAAGTTATCTCCTTATCCATTATTGGATTTGGTTCTTCTTCTAAAAAATAATTTTCTATAAAAGTATCAGCTTCTAATACTATTTTTGCTATTTGCTCAGCGATAGGGTCATATACATACGAATCATCCGTAGTTGCTACTGAACGAATATCATCGTTTTTCTTTTGTATCTTTTTAACATCTTCTTCAGATGGATAACCTTTTATAAGCTCTTCTTTAATCAATTTGTTAGTTATCATTTTATAAATTTCTTTATCGAATTTTGGATATGCTTTCAAAAATAATTTTTCGGCTTTATCCGAACTTAACCAATTTCTTACATCAGTTCCACTAATAGGATTTGATTCTGGTGGTATAATATAAGTATATCCTATTTCATCATAACCATATCCAGTTTTACCCTTATATGGTTTAAAGTATTTACCTGCTAATCTATTTGCATCCTTTTCTCCAACTGCTGCAATATATGCGGTTGTTTTACCATCAAATTTAGAAAGAATTTCTTTTGGAGCATATGGATTTGATACTTGTACAATTTTGTTCGGTGATATCCCGAACATTTTACCCATTATTACAACTTTTTCTTTAAAATTAAATGGAGATTTACCACCATCGGTTTTATCGGATGTACCAATATAAACGTTATTAGAACCAAATTTTGATACTAATTTTTGATAAGCGGCATAATGTCCTTTGTGAAAGGGTTGAAAACGGCCCGAATATACTACTATTGTTTTTTTAACTATTGGTTTATCCACAATTCTTTTAAATTAGTTTATATATAAATATCTAATATTCTTTAAATTATCTTATCAGATTGTTTTTGAAGAAAATTTATAATTTTTGTTTGCTCTTTTCTGTGATTTATAGAAAACGATAAAAATAAATTTTGATTATGTTTACATATATCTTTTACATTTTGTAAGAATTCATCCTTTTCTTCCTTTGATTTTTGTGCAAATTTTTCTATTTCGTGTGAAATTAAATGGAGTCGTTTATCATCATCTATGCAATCATCATAACTTTCATTTATGAATGGAGAGAATGTTTTGAATCCTAAAGATTTTATATATTCTAAAGATTTGGCAGGTCCGGCTAAAATAAATGGTTGACAATGTCCAATTGGTTTCCAAATTTTTTCACTCAAATATCCCGTAGGAAATTCAGCTTCTGGTTCATTATTTCCATTTTCTCTTATTTGAAAAAATATAGATTCAGTAACAATACTCAAATATGAATTTAAATAAATGTTTTTATCTTCAAATCCATAACCGGCAATCTTTGTTAAATCATCTATATCCAAATGCCTAGATTCATTTTTTATAAGATTTATAAAATCCCCATCGTTAAAATAGTTTAAATTTTGCTGAATAAATCCTTCGTTATAAAATTTATTATCCCAAGATACTAATGAATTATCCAATCCCAATTGATATAATTTATACAAAATTACCAATCTATGGATTTTCCAATGTCTACATAAAAATAAAAAATCTTTCTTTTCTGAACCTATATTAGCTTCAAACTCATCGTAAGTTACAACAGTGTTTTTACGTGGTTGTATTTTTCCAACTTGCGGTTCGTGATTATCTTCTCCCCAATATGAAAAGTTCGGATTATTTAATGTATTAAAGAATTCTTGCGATTTAGCTATCAATGCTTGATTATAATCTAATACATTATAGTTATATCCTAACTTTTTAATATTTTTTTCTAATTTAAAATCCTGAAATACTAAAAATATCTTTTCTTCGGGTATTTCGTGTTTTTTAAAGAAATCAAATATTTTTTGGAAATTTTGTTTAGTAATACCCAATCCACCATCAATAATATAATTGATTAGTATATTACCATTCCATTTTTTAATTTCATCAATTGCTTTTTGAGATATAAATTCTAAAGCAAATTGGTAATGTACATCACTATAATTGCCAAAGAATTGCTCTATGTTACCAAATGGTTCTATTATATAAAACCACTCATAACCTTCTCCTTTCTTTTCTCTATCCCATATTATCTCATACACCGATTTTCTTTCGATGAATTCCCACAAATAATTACTATTATATACAGGCCAATCCGCATTCCATCTTTGTCTAAAATAAGAATCCGATTGGTCAAATTTAAAATCAGATGCTCTATGTATTGTTGGTAAAAACTTTGGATTTAAACAATTTGGTTGCTCTCCATTATAAGTCATTACATCATATCCGAAAATTACTTTCATACTAACTTTAGGTTTATATCATTTTTATTTAAAAATGGTTTTATTACTTCATTTACAAATCTACGATTCATATAGGATGAAACGTGACCTAAATACCATTTTGTATCCATATACTCTATAATATCTCCTAATGATTCATTACTATCACAATGTTCCATAAATAAAATATTACTCATTTTTTTACCCCTATCTTGTATATCTGGGATTAAATAAAATTCGGTATCTAAATTAAAATTTCGTATAGCCCATTCTATTTGTCCACCATATTTTGTAAGTCCTTCTTCTTCATAAAACCAATGATTTTTATTAACAGATGGTAGTAAATATTTTATATAGGGGTTATCAGAATAATCATATGATGTATCCGTTTTCCAAGTATTTGGAATATATTTTTTATGAAATATAGATTCTGAAAATTTATCATCATTGGTTTCTCTATAATTTGGAAATCCAAAATCAGAATCCATAGTATATGCTTTTGAAAAATTATTTTGAATATCAAATGAAAACCATTCTATATTTTTATTAGATAAATAATTTTCTAAAAATAACTTTGCTTCTAAATGATTTATAAATGATTGTTCTGGTGATTTTATATATTCAAAATACGATGGTAAAAAGTTTTTAGCTTTATTTTCTATATGGTCTAAATTAAATCCACCCGTTAGCATCCAATAACCATATTCTCCATTATAATTTTTTGTGTCAATCCAATCGGTAATATGTGCATGAGAATGTTGTGTTTTATTTTCTAACACAATATCTAAATCTTTCATTTTAGATGGAGATACATAAAATGATTCTCTAGTCCATGCAGACCATTGTATAATAGCAACTATATCTTTTATATCTATACCACTTTCAATTAGTTTTTCTATTTTATATACGATAGTTCTAGCAATAGACCAATTGTCGTGAGTGGCACTACCCATATTATAAACACTAACATCATATTGTTTTTGAATCCAATGCGGCCAACGCCACATTTCTATCCAATCGGATAAAAAATCGGTATCGTTTCCTTCTAAATTAATTCTACGTTCTTGTCTGGTGAAAGAACAACCACTCGCTACAATGTGTTTCATTAAGCTTTATTATAAATGTTTAAAATACTTTGTGGATAAATTTCTTTAACCATTTGATTAAAATTACCAGCGGTATAATGATTATATTCAGATTTAAACTGTCTTAATTCCTTTTTAGTCATTTTCATTACATTATTCGTAAAAGATAAAATAGCAGACATTCTTTCTGAATCATCTAATATAGAATCATAATCATATTTCCATAAATCAAAATTATATTTCAATCCCATTGATTCCAATGTAGATATTGTATTTGGCTTTGATAGTAAAATAAATGGATGCCCCATCAATGTAGGCTTCATTATTTTTTCAGAAATATTATTCCAAGTAGTTTGAGTATCGGTTGCACCAGGTGAACGTTGTATGTGATAAAATCTCGTTTCAGCAGCTACATCAAAGTATGAATCTAAATATGATACAAAATTATAAGCATTTGCTCTATTTCTATAATCATCATAATTTTCGTAATCATTTAAATGTGGTAACAATTTAACAATATCTAATGTTTTGTAATATTGTTGAAATTGTATTGGTACGAACTCATTAAATAAATCAGGTTCATAATCTGGACCAGTTGCTGACCATATAAACTCTTTTAGATAATCGTTTTTATACAAATGATTTAAAAATTGCAATTTATGAATTCTATTATGCCCAGCATAAAACATACCTTTAAATTTTCTTAAAATTCTATGAGTAGTATCTTCTACTCTTTTGAATGCTAAAATGTTTTGAGGTATTAAACTATCAGGCTTTACATAATGAAAAAATAATTCTTCAAACCACAAATGATTATATCTTTTAGAAATTATGTTTTTTGATATTACATAATTTTCAACATCTATTAGATTACAAATTAAATTAATATTAGATTCTGCAATTTCTTGGTTATCATATGTTGCGAAATCAAAAAATACTTTTTTAACTTTTATATTATTTAATTTTTGCTCTAATGTTTCTATAAATTTGGGAATAGAAAAATCCAAACATTGAAATGATATAAACAAAGATACATCCGAATCTATATCTTCTAATTTAATTAAATCGAATATTGTAAATAAAGAAAATGAACCAATTAATTCATTAAAATCGGATTTTGGTTCTGCGTTTTTAAAATAATATTCTCCGTTTGTATCTTTTCTATAATGAACAAAACAAAGCTTTTTCATATTTAATAAGATTTATATACAAACGGGTCTCTTTTTTTAAGCTCCTCTAATTTTTTTTGAATTCTTTTTTTAGTTTTTCTTTCTTCATATTTTTTTATAAAAAAAGAAATTATTGGGATTTTTTTTAATAAATTTTTCATAATAATTAGTTTTGATAATACAATTCGGGATATTCCACTAAACAATGAATACCACCTTCTTTCATAGCATAAGTATATGCCAACTCAATATCATATGGAGTTTTTAAATCGTGGAATTCAATATTCTTACATAACGATTTAAATTCTTCAAAATAATTTCCTTTATGTTGATGGCCGGGGTCTAATGGTTTATCAGAACCTTTGCCTAATCTGATTATTACATTAACCTTTTTACCAGCCATTACTTCAAATTTATCCAAATGATTAATCAATTGGTTTGCTGCTGAAATAATGAAATCCCAACGAGGATAGAATGTGATAACTCTTTTTCCAGTCATTGCTAATCCCAAACTCATTCCCATTTGGGTTTCCTCCATAACAGGAACTTCAATCATTTTTTCTTTTGGAACTTCTCCTAATGTTGTACTCATAGGATTTCCTGCATAAACTATTTGTTGCCCAATAAAGATTGTATCATCTAATTTAGATAACTCTGTCATTGCTTTTGTCAATGCATCTTTGTATGGAGAATATTGTGGTGTACTCATAATTAATTAAATAAGTGATGAAAATTGTGGTTTACATATTTTAGATTATGTATCTTTTTTATTTCTTCTATAAAATCGTTAAATAGTGGATGTTCATTTTTAAAAATTTGTAATTCTGTTAAATCTTCTTTAGAATATGTTCCCCAATCAACTATTTGTCTATAATTGATAACTAAATCAAATTCTGATTCTTTGAATATATTTGTTATTAATTCATAAAAAATATACATTTCTTTGTAGTTGTGCTTACTAACAACCATTGAACATATAAATTCTTTTATAGTATTTTGTTTTGATAAAAATTTTAGATTATTTATTAATCTATCCCAATTACCATTTAATCTTGTTTTATTTTCGTATGTATCCTTTATACCAGCATCTATACTAATTTCTATCGTTCCGATATATGGAGCCGCTTTTAATGATTTCCACATTTTTTCATCCAACAAATTACCATTTGTTATTATTTGTAATTGTTCTAAATTAGGATATTTTGTGATATCAAAGTTTATAAGATAATCTCTATAAATTTTAGAATAGAATGGGTCACCACTTCCGGTTACCATTATTCTTTTCAAATTACTTGCGAAATTATCTTCAATTGATTTCAGTAAGTGTAATTTTGCTTTATGTTGAGGCGATTCCAAATCATCGTTTGGTATTAAATTAACTCTACACGATGGACATCTTAAATTACAACTTCTATCAAATCCAAATAGAATCTCTTCAGGCGGTGTTTTATAATTTATGATATCTTCTTCGGTATGAATGTTATAAACCTCTCTAAACTCATCTATTTCTCTAAATAGATATGGTTTTCGACCTGTGTTTATTAGTTCATTTAATCGAGGACAAATTTTATGGTCACAATATTTGTATGTACCATCTAATACTGATTTACGAATATCTTGTGCTGGCTTTGATGTCCAATTTCGCATTACATCATCAGTTTCATTTACTGGCAACCAACTTTCATTTCCATTAACATCTACTCGGATACTTTGTGGTGCCCAAGAAGGACAGCATATGAATTGAGATGACCATTGTACATCACTATACATAAATGGCATCTCACATACATATTTTTTAAGTATCTCTTCTTTGTTATCCATTAAGGCTTTGAATTTGGGTTGAATTCATTTTTGTGTTCTTTATACCATTTTAAGGCATCTTCTAATCCACTTCTCAAATCATATTTTGGCTTCCATCCTAATTTCTGAAGTTTATCATTGGATAATAATCTAACAGGAATCATAGGTGCTTTATTATTTACATATTCAATTGTATTTGTATTACCTTCAATTTCTCTTATAGTGTTCAATACTTCATTTACCGAATATCCTTGTCCATAACAAACATTATAAACATCATATGTATCTACATTTTCAGCTACACAAATGAATCCACTAACCATATCATCAACGTGAATTACATCTCTAATCTCACTACCATCACCCCATACCGGAATTGGATTTAAACCATCTGCGACTTTGCGAATGTTGGCAGGAGTAACGTGGCACTTTTCATAATCGTATTTATCATTTGGTCCAAATGCGTTTGAAGGTCTAATGATTATGCATTGCATTGGATTATGAATATGATTTGATAAGAAATCACAAAGTGTTTCTCCATATCTCTTCATATTACCAACTGCTTTATAAACTGGAAATATATTTGGTGTTTGACAATTTTCATCTTCATAACAAAATTCAGAACCCAAATCAGGATAGACGGTATTTGATGAAATATACATAAATTTACGAACTTTGTTTTTCCAAGCTTGCTCCATTAAATTTACATTCATTTCAACATTTGCTGTAACATGCAATAATGGATTAACTTTTGTATCCAATGCGTTTGATGTATTAGCTGCACAATGGAATATTACATCTATTCCCTTTACAATTTCTTCACAAAATTCTGCAGTTTGTAAATCTCCTTTAATATGTTCTACAAATTGAGTTCCATTAAAATCATTTCGTAAATCTCTTGCAAATGTAGTTGCTCTTAAATTTGTATAACCGGATTCATATAATGATTTCAATAAGCGTGAGCCAATAAAACCACTTGCACCCGTAACTAAAATTTTGTCTGTTTTTTTCATTTTTTTTTATTTAAAGATATTCCAATTTAAAACTACATCATTTACAAATTTATGTGTTAATATAGATGATGTATGTCCATACCAACTTTTTTCTAAATATTTTTTTTGTTCTTCAATATCCATTCCATTCATTTCTCTCCATAATACTTTTGGTAAATCATAATTACCATCAGATAAATTATAGTCAAAATTTCTAATACTCCATTCTATAATACCGCCATACGAATGTACGGAATTTTCTTCAAAAAACCAAAAATACTTATCAAAATCTATTCTATCAGAATACATTTTTACATAAGGATTATCATATATCATTAATCCACTACCCCAAGTATTTTCTATTTTTTTCTGCTCTATCATTTGTTGATATGGAGTTCCAAATTTTGGATTATCCCAAATATGAAATGGCGGAGTTCTTGCTTCTAATGCCGGCTTTGAGAAATTATTATTCATATTAAATGAATGGAATTTGGTAACTCCAACTTTCTCTAACCAACTCAACAATCCAATTAGAGAATCAAACCAATCAATATATCTTTCTTCTTTAGACATTACACTATCCAAATAATGTGCACAAAACTCATCTACTTTACCAGGATGATTTGTTAAATTATAACCACCTGTTAAATAATAATATCCGTGCTGATAGCAATAATCTTTTTCACCAAATTTGATAAAATCGTTTGTATGTGGGTGTGAATCATTTTTTTCTAACCACAATTTTGTTAAATCGTTTTTTGGATTTTCTTTATATTTGGATGGTGAAATAAAAAATGAATTACGAGTCAATGTAGTCCATTGTGCAATTACAATAATATCTTTTGGATTAACCTTTTGATTAAAAATCAAATCATTTACCTTATAAAAGATAGAACGACAAATGGTTTTATTATCGTTTGTAATAGTTCCATAATTGTGAAATTCAGCATCTTTATCTAACTTTCTCCACAACCAATGAAACCAAGTGTAATCTTGCTTTGGGTCATTTTTCCACCTATCTTCCATTTCTGGCAAAGATATATTCATTCTATAATTGTGAGTGAATGAACAACCCGATGTAACAATATGTAACTTATTTTCCATTAATATAATGATTGTATGTTCTTCTTAATGCTTCCTTAAAACCTAACTTTGGTAATAATCCAATTTCGGTTTGTTTGATAGTATCCATCTGCCTACGCATATCTCCGTTTGGTTTAGATGTATCCCATTTTATAGATATATCTTTTCCGCTAATTTCTATCAGTTGTTCAATCATAGATTTTATTGTGATTTCTTCACCTGCTCCAAAATTAATAGTAGTGTGAATTTCCTTCTCATATAAATCTAAAATAGCATCAGCTACATCACCTGCATATACAAAATCTCTAATTGGTGTACCATCTCCCCACGCTTCTATTTCACCATCTGCTTCAAATACTTTTTTACATTGAGTACCTATTACAGTCCCATTACCACTAAAATCATCATACTCACCAAATATATTTGCCGGTCTTATTATTGCCCATTTATCATATCCGTACTGAACCTTATATGCTTCTAATAAAATTTCACCCATTCGTTTACTCCACGATGGAAACCAATCTGCTTCAGATGGTAATGTTTTCCATACACTATCTTCTACAAATTTTTCAGCGGGTGCATATACCCCAACTGAACTTACGAATACTAACCAAATATTATTTTTTGCACATTGGTTAATGATTTCAGTATTAATTTTAAATGATGGATATAAGAAATCTACCGGCTTTGTTTTTGCTCTTAATGGAGAACCTTTAATGCCAAAACAATTTAATACTACATCGGGAGTTTCATAAAAAAATAAATTTTTTACATTTTCTTCGTTGGTTAAATCCAATTCATAAAAAGTAAATTTATCTGATATTGGTAAACTATCCGAATACTTTAAATCTACTCCAATTACATCGTATCCTTTTTCCAAACATTTTTTTACCAAATGTATTCCAACCAATCCACTACAACCGGTTATAAGAATTTTATTGTACTTTGTATCCATTTTTTTTCTATTTTTTGTAAATTATCTTTAAACATTACTTTATCGGCAAAAGTTAATAAATGATTACGATTATGAATCATAACATCATTTATAGAATTATACCAAATATGCAATTGTTCTAATGGTAAATTAGAAATACGTTCTATTTCAGAACATACTTTTATATATCTTTGCTCATTATTTTTTATATCATCATATGATTCATCTATGAACCCATCAAATGTTTTGAATCCTAAAGATTGTAAATATTTTAAATACCCATATGCCCCAAATATAATAAATGGTTGTAATACAGCCATTGGATTACATATTTTTTCTGTTAAGAAAATATCGTTTTCAAAATTAGTTTCGGTTACGATGTATATGTAAGAATCTAAATAAATTTCTTTTTTAAATGCTTTAGCTACTTCAAACGATTCTTTATCTTCTGAATTTTGTGTATCTACTTCTATTGGAAGTTTATTCATAAAAGATTCTTCCGCCGATTTTGTTGCTAAATCAAAATCTTCAACTCCCGTCAAATATATTGCTCTATTTTCGGATTTTTTTAAAAAACTAGCATATATCTTATCCCACATATTTTTAGATTCTAAAAAACATCCAAATGTATATCTAAATGGCTTTTGGGAATTTCTATTTAGACACACAAAATATTTACTACGATGTATATCCATTTCAGATTCATCAATCCATTCGGTTGTATAACCCAAAGTATAATTTGGTTGGTATTTTAAGTTTTTAATCTTTAGAGCGGTGCTAGTTATAATAGCATCTTCAAAATAAAAATTATATTTTTTAGTATTAGGTAATAATTCATATAGATTGGATGTTCCTACAAAAAAATAAAACATATTCATATTCAATCCCATATCTACAATCATTTTTTCAAACTCTTCCATAAACCAATTATCAGAAAATGGTTCATGGGAGTAATTGATAATAAATTTAATTCTATCTTTTTTAGCTAAATCTATTATCTTTTGAGATACGCCTGTTCTGAATGATGTTGAATATTTTATGTTATTGGAAGTTGTGTAATTATTATCATCCAATAACCTCCTATGATTTCCAAAAATTTCTATTGGATAAAAATATTTTTCATCATTATTTGGAACACCATCTTGTGCTATTATATAATTTTTTGATTTATCTATTAAATTTCTATATAATTCGGAATGGCAAGTGGCTAACACAAACTTTTGATTATTTGTATCATAATTGTACTCATCCGAATGCTGATTGTAATACGAAATTATTGCCTTATCAAATAAATTTGGATATGGTTTTCTTCTTTTAAAATCGTATCTATCGTATATAAATTTTAACATATTAAAATGCTATCCACTTACCCGTTCCGTAATGTGGAAATTTTGATTTGTATTTATAGTAAATTACATCCGAAGGTATTTCTCTTTTCTTATTCCAAGTTGCTTCAGTTGGTGTATAAGTTGAAACATCATTATCTTCAACTACAAAGTAAAGCGGTAAATCAAAGTTTCTAGCGTATTTATGAACTTCATAAAATATGCCACTTTCAAAACTCATATCACCAATAAAACACCAAACCTTTTCATCGCTACCTTTTGCTTTAATTCCCATTGCTACACCTAATGCGATAGATAAAGTTCCACCTACAATTGCGGATGAATAAAACTTTTCATCTATATTACATAATGTTATAGATTTTCCTTTAAGAATTTCTTCTTCAATCCATTTAGTTGGAACTCCTTTTAATAAAGAATGATAATGAGAGCGCCATGTACTAAATACCCAATCAGATGTTTTAATTCTTTTGAATACATCAATTAATTGTTCTTCGTTTCCATTTGAAAGGTGAATAGGACCTCTAATCTTTCCTTCTTCCCAATGTTTTACTATTAGATTTTCAAAATCTATTAGATTTTCCGGCGTTTGTTCTATATCCCTAACTATTGGATATTGTTCTAAATTTTTAATCATTTTTTATTTTTTTAATTAAAATTTCTGCTACTTTTTTGTGTCCATTTGGTGAAAGATGGCCATCTTTATTATCTACATCATCTGATATTCTTAATTTTTCTTTTTCAATAAACATCATAAGTTCATCATGTTCATTAAATTTTATATAATCACTTTCATTTAATATTTTGAGTAAATGTACATCAGAATATATAATGAAATGTGCATTTATATTTTTTGATTTTAAATACTCTCTAATTGTATAAATTTCTTTTTTTATTTTAAAAGCCTCATATTGTTCATCATAAAAATTTACAATATATGATTCATACCACTTTTGTAAATCATCGTAATGAATTCCTCGTGTATATGGATAATTATTTTTTTCAAAAGTATTTAAATTTAATATTTCATTTTTATAATTAACAGTCATTCTATTACTCATAGTAGTTTGAATAAAACAATGAATGTTTTTATAATTTTGTAAATTTTGTAAATTGTTTTCTACATATTCAAAAACTTTCTGAAAAATATTTTGGTTAGAGTTTCCACTTTCAGACATGTTAATATAGTCACAATTAAAATGATTTGCTATTAAATTTGCAAAACTTAATTGTTTTTTTATATGATGGTTTTCATCATTTACATTGTATCCATACAAATTTAATATGATAGGATTTGATAATCCGCCACCTTCTGTAAATGAACACCCATTAAATATGATAAAATCACATCCCATCATCTATCTCTTTTTTGTAGTATTGGTTTATCGGTTGGCCATTCCATTTGAAACTCCGGGTCATTCCATTTCACTACACCTTGCTCATCCGCATCTACATAACCATCTTTATAAAATAGGTTATAGTGAAACATACAATCGGTTAATGCGTAATGTCCATTTGCAAACCCAGGAGGAACTAATATTTGATTTCTTAATCTTTCTGAAATAATATATGATTCCCAATCTCCATAAGTGAGAGAATCTTTTCTCATATCCAAAACAACTAAATAGATATCACCAACTGCCGCTTGAACTAATTTCCACGTTTTGTTATCCCAATGTAATCCTCTCAATACTCCTTTATATGAACGAGAAAATCTACCATGTATTTCACAACCATCACTCACATAATTCATAACGGGATGCTCTTTTGAATGAAAGGTTGTAAATATCTCTCCTCTGTATTCTCTGAATACGGATGGTTGAAATTGCGGAACTTCTATACCAAAAGTTTTTGATGGAGTAACTTTGAACTCATCCCATTTACTACTCATATTATGCTTTATTTGCGTAACCTAAAGGAAATCCGTTTCTAAATTCTGCACCCATCTTTGGTACAATCATTTGGTAACCCTGAATTAGTTGTTCAATCCCTCTATCCAAATCCCATTCTGGTTTCCATCCAGTCGCTTCTATTTTAGCGTTTGATACGATGTAATCTCTTTTATCAGGGTCCTCATAAAAATCGTTATATGATACCGCAAAATCCTTTACATGGGATTGTATCTTTTCTAATAATTCCTGCTTTGAAAGATTTGCAGAACTCAATCCTACATTAAATACCTCACCTTTGTAGGTATCGTAATTTTCTAACATAAAAAGAAATGCAGATGCTACATCTTCAACGTGAATAAAGTTTCTTTTGAAATTCTTTTCAAAAACTACAATGTATTTATCGGTGATTGCTTTATAAGTAAAATCATTTACCAATAAATCCGTTCTCATTCTCGGTGATACGCCAAATACAGTTGCTAAACGAAATGTAATCGCTGTTGTATTTGCTCTTAAAAAGTTTTCAGCATCACATTTGGTTTGCCCATATACTGAAATAGGCGTTAGTGGAGATTCTTCAGTACATTCGGTCTGTCCTACTCCAATTCCATATCCACTATTTGTATTTGGATATAAAATCTTTTTATCTTTGGCAAATCTTACAATGTTAAAAATTTGGTCAAAGTTAATTTCTTTTGCCAATTTTGGGTCTGCCGCACAAGCGGGAAATCCTACAATTGCGGCTAATGGAATAATTACATCAGCCTCCTTACATAGTATTTCTAATTCAGTTACATTACGAACATCTCCATAAATAAATTTAAATTTTGTATTTGATGTATATTGTAACAAAGAAGTTTGATTGAATAATAACTTATCCAAAACTACAACTTCATATCCGGCTTTTAACATTTTGTCTACAATAACCGAACCTAAATATCCTGCTCCGCCTGTGATTAGTATTTTCATTAAAAGTAAATGTTTTCTAAAGTTGCTTTTGATAAATAATTTCCATTATGGGTTAATTCCCAAACTTTGTATCGATTTTGTTGTTTAAAATCTAAAAAGAAAGCCATATCTTTTTTATAAGAAGTTTCCGGATGGAACATTTTTAAATCTTCTAAAAATTCTATTAAATTTTCTTCGTATGTATTTGCTATATTTTGAATAGCATTTAAATTATATAAACCTTTTAATAAAAAGCACATATCAAATTCACATTCACAATACATTGCTATATCGGGTACCTGAAAATTACCATTTCCAAATTGATAAAATCCTCCACCACCCATTTCACCAAATCTATATGATTGCTTTTCTTTTTCAATATATTGTTTAGTATCTATTAATTTTGAATTTACATATACAGTAAAAGTTTTTGAATTTGTATCATCGTTTAATACAACTACCTCTATAAAATCATTGACTTCTTCATTTGATAATGTGTAATGAAATTGTGTAAATGTATCATCTGTAAACCAATAAGTCCACATTAGTGTAACGATATCAATCCCATCATTTCCTTTTACTTTATAAAAAGATAATCCGGAATGTTTACCGCTTCTAGCAAATGCAAACCCCTCCTCATTATATTCCATTGTTTCTGGAAATGCTTTTACTCGAAGATATAATGAAAAATCATCATCCATAAATGTATCAATTTTTCTATCGGTAATATCATATCTACTTTCTGGTAAAATTACCCAAGGTTCGCCTTTTTTTATTTTTAAGCTCATATTTTAAATTTTAATTGTTCCACAAAAGTTATAAAATTCTTCCAATTCAGGGAATGTTTTTACAAAATCAGTTCCTCTTCTAATATCGTGATTTGAAAAATATTGATAAAAGTTATATCTATTTTTTAATTGTTTTCCAGCATCTTGTGGAGATATCATCCAATCATAAATTCTTTTTAACTTTTGTACTTCAATATCAGAAAATCCAATATATTTTGGTTCAAATACAGGAATTGCATAATATGTAATTAATTTAGTTTGCTCTAATATTTTTTTAGAAAAATCATAAGGTAATACCTGAACAGTTTGATGTAATGGATATCTTAAATAAGATGAATCCAAAAATACAGCTGAATTCCAGTATCTATCATAACTTCCGTATATATCTTTTAGATTATAAACTTCTTTGATTAATTTATTATAATTAAATACACTCAATGCATTATATGTTGACATAAATGTAATAATAACTCTCGGACATTTTGTTAAAATCTTATTAACATTATCCCAAAATCTATTAAATTCTAATCCTGTTCTAATATATTCCGCTTGCTCTCCCCAAGTATCTACTGATGTAAATATTACAATTTCACTTGCTCTACCTTCATCTTCAATTCTTTTTATTTTTTCAATAAATTTATCAATCAACGCATCTGGTGCACCTAAATTAGAATTAAACGCAAGCTTTAATTGTTTGTTTGGATTTGGTTGCTCAATAATATAATCTAATACTTTCCAAGTATCTTTTGCCATAAGTGGTTCTCCCCCTGTGATACGGAATGTATGCAAATCTCTATACAGTTCAGGCCACCATTTCCAAAACGCCTCTACATAAGGATTTTCTTCTCTATGTGGAATTGGCATTTTATGCTCTTCCACCAAATAACTCATATCGTTAAATTTATCCGTAGTTGGAAATGCTCCAAATTCTTCAATTTCTTCTACCCACTTTGAGCTATACGCCGGTCCACAATATGAACATTTAAAGTTACAAGCATTACTAAATGCTACTTCAACATATTTTGGATTGAAATCATCTCTCCAATCAGCTGCTTTAATTTGTTCCATAAATGGTAAAGACCATGTTTCGGATGATTTAAATATTCTATCCGAAAATATATTAGAGTTATCTTCTACATTCCAACAATATTCACATTCGCTAGGTCTAGCTCCACTTAACATTTCTTTTCTACGAAGTTTTTTATATCTCGTATTGTGAAGTGCGGATGGATTTCTTTTTATTTCTGATGTAGAAATTGGGTGAGTTCTCGGGTGGTGACAAGAGTGATTATGTCCTACCTGTAATGATAGTGTTACTTGTGTCCACTTTGCTAAACACATGCCCGGACCTACTGCATCTAATGTTTTTTTAGTATTAACATACAATGGGTTTTGTTGTTCCAAATCTACTTTAAATTTATCTGACATTTTATTTATTTTTAATAGTTGCTATTATTGTGTTTATTGGTATTCTTTTACCTTCTTCTATTCCTATATATTCAATTATTCCATCTTCCCAAACTTCTAAATCCATAATTGCTTTATCGGTTTCTATTTCTGCTATAATATCACCGGATTTTATTTTATCACCAACTTTAACAAACCATGTAACTAATACACCCGTTTCCATTGTATCAGTCATTCTTGGCATTATAATATTACCCATTTTTTATAACTTTTACATTAACCATAAATGCATTTGGAATATCCATTATTTGCTCTTTACTAATAAATTCATATCGTTCTTTTGCATTTGATAAGCCATCCGTTTTATAATTGATACTACCCTGCTGCATATTTAAAACATATCTTCTTTCATTTGCAGCGGTAGTTTCTCCTTTAGCCCATTTTTGAATTCCACCTTCTTCAATAATACCTTCGGTTTGATGTGGTAAGCATTCGAATTTACCATCTCTTCTATATGGTAATATTGTAGATGGAACTTCTATATTATCTGATTCTATTTCTACATTTTGATTAACTAATCTATGTTTTAAATAAGAATCATCTTTAATTATTCCGTTGAAATTTAAGTTTAATATTGATGTTTTTTCAAAAGTATTTTCAAAAATACTTTTTCTAACCTCATCGTTATTAAATACCTTATTCCAAACTTTTATTTTAGCTATATCTCCTTTGAACCATTTAGCGTGTGTTTGAGTTCCAGGCGAAGATGTGTGTCCAACAAAGAATGGTTCAACCCCATATCTTTTTAATGGAAAATCAAAAGACATTGGCGAATTTGTACCTGTACCATTTCTGGCATCACTCTCATTTCCATTCATATAAAGATGCATCTTTTTATTTTTTGCATCCAATACCATCGTTACCCAACTCCATTGGTTTTCATATCGTTTCATCCATTGGTAAATGTGATTCTTTCGGGAATCCCATAACATAGCTGTGTATGCTCTACTATTATTGAATGATAACCCATAATCGTAACCTGGCTTTCTGAAAATTGGGTATTCTACAAATTGTCTTTTAGTATCACCAATTAACCAAATAGGAACTTTTTCTATTTGTTGGTCAGCTTTAACTAGTACTGAAATAGTATGAGAATCCGAAATTGCGTTTCTTAAATTGTTGGAAGGTAAAATTTCCAATAAAGAATTTATACCATTAAATTTTCCAAATGATTGGTTTTCAATTTTTTGATGAATTTGTTTATCAACCATTCCTTCTAATACGCATCTCCAAAACAAATCATCATCTTCCATACCCCAATCCCAATAATCATTAGAATAACCATTGGTTTTGTAGGCTTGTTCTTTTGAAAATAATACTGCTCCGCCAAAATATTCTTCATACTTCAACATATAATCCGATTGTGAAATACGAACTGCAATATGTTGTGGATTATCAGTTGGAAATGAATAATCACAACTTTCATCTTCTGGCACCATATCAATATCATGCCAAACTATATAATCACATCCATCTTCGAATGCTGCTATTGCTGCAACATTTTTCATTAATCCTCTATTGAATAATTCATCATCATTTTGATGTCCCAAATATATAGCATGCTCAATTCCCCTATCATTTAAAAATTTATGAATGTGGGGAACGAATCTTTTTAAGTGTTCTTCTCTATTTCTATATGGTACACATACTCCTAATTTCATTATAATAAAACAGATAAATGGTGATAGTTTTTTAAACTAGCTTCATTTAATAATTTATATTTACAATTGGATAATCCATCTTCTTTCGTATTAAATAAATTTCTAGATATATTATTGAAAAATCTAACTTGATTTAATCTTGTTGTTTTACTTTTCCACTTTCCATCTTCATATCCATTTTCTCTATGAGATAATAATTTTATAACAGATTTTCTTCTTTTTGGAACAAAAATATCATAAAATTCAGATGTATCAAAATCTACTAAATGTGCATTATTTATTCTGGCATTGTTTCCATTTAAAGATAAATCTATCAAACTTTTTTGATTGGTTATACTGAAATCATAATAACATAAAAGTTTTGATGCAGATTTATATTGTTTGAAATTTTCCGATAATGGATATATTTTGTTTTCATTAATTGCTTTTATTTCGGAGTCCGATAATTCGCCATCGTATATTGAAAATTTCGATATAATTCCTTTAAACCAATTTGCATCTTCTCCTCTATATGCATCACCGCACCCAATGAAAAAAGATTGTTGTTCTGAATAATCTTTGAATGATGAGTTTTGTTTTACTATTTTACCATCTCTATTAAATGAATTTGATAATTGTTTTTGAGCAATGAAAACACCATCTTTATACATTTTTATAATAGAATTTAAAAAATCTAAAACAAAAACTATCGTAGTATATGTGTTTGGTAAAATATCACTATTAATAGAATATGCATTATCATTATTATCCCAAGCTTCTACTTTATATCTCTTAAATGAATTATATGATATATTTGTATCATAGCCTGGTATAGAAAATATTGTATAGTCATCCCATTCTTTGTTTGGGTTACATATAATATCATCCGATTTGAATGTAACTAAAACTGTTCTCGTATTTTTAAAATCAAATATACCATGTAGATTATCAACTTCTATATGAGAATTTTTACCATTAAAATAAAGTCCTTTTGTTTTATTTTCAACTTTAAGGGTTTTTTTATCTAATAATATTCCATTTTCTTTACATCTATAAAGAAGGTCATCATCTTCAAATCCCCATCCCCAATATTCGTTTGAATAACCATTGATTTCTTCAAAAACATTCATTGGAAACAAAGTTATACCACCAAAATATTCATCAAAAATAACTCTCTTTATATGTGAGTTATCTTCAAATGATGTTGCCAAATGGATAGGAATTTCTGAAAAGGAATAATCAACTTTTATTGGTAACATATCTACATCGTGAAATACTACATATTTACATTCTAATTTTTTTGCTTTTTCATATCCAATATTTAGGAGCTTGCCTCTATTAAAAGGCATATCATCCGATTGTTCAACTATAATAAGTTCGTATTCTATATTTTCTTTTTTTAAATACGAATCTATTGTTTCTCTGAACAATTTTAGATGTGCTTCTCTATTACGATATGGAATGATTATTCCTAATTTCATTATTTTTCAGAGTCTTTTTTAGGTCTAGCTGTTGGTGTTGGTGTTGATGCTCCTTCGCTTGCATCTGCTATTCGAGAAACATTGTTATGGAATTCATATAAATAATATTGAATTCTATCACTCCAATCTTGCTTTTCGATTTCCTCAAACCAAACAGTCAATGCATCTAAAGAATTAGCGATTTTTTCTAATGCTTTAACTTTTCTTTGTTCTAAAATCATAGATTCCATAGAATCCATAGATTGTTCATTAGATTGCGTAACGACTTTTTTTGTACCTGCCATAGTTAATTTAATTTAATTGTTATCTTTTTTATGTTTTTGTCTATTTTTTCTTCACCGGTTACTTTATACGATACCGATGATAAACCAAATTTTGGTTTTCCTTTTTGCTTCGATTCAACTGTTTCGTAAAAGAATATTTTTTCATTTTCTAAAAAGTTTGCATCAGGCTTATCATAATTGTAATTCTCTAATATACTAAATTTATTTGAATTTTCCAAAATTTTAAATTTACCTATTCCAATTTCAGGCATATTAAATTTATATGAATACTGAAAATCTTCTCTTGTTGTATTAATATCGCTTTTTGATATCATTACTTTTCTAGCGTGGTTTCTTAAACTAGCAGTATCTACATAGAATTGACCCATTAATTTGTTAAAGGAAATATCAACAATTGGTTCAAAGGTTGTAAGTTCTTTTATGTAATTTTCTTTAAAGATAACATCGATTTCATTTTCTGTCAATGCATAATCAAACATCAAAATATTCGATATTTTTGCTTTAATTTTATTTTTGAAAAATAACGAGCCAAACCATATATCTTTATTTGAAAAATCCATTAGCGGTTTTGATGAATCAAAAAATATTTCATCTACCAATTTACCATCTATAAATAAAGATGCGCTTCCCTCTAATGTATCAAATCGTAAAGTTATGTGAGCCCATTTATTTTTAATATCGGAGTGATTCCACCATATTTGTATTAATTCGCCATCTTCAAACCAATGTTGAAATACTAATGCTTCATTATTTTTTACAAATAAACCAACATCATATCCTTCTTTTGCAATCAATACACCATCTTGGTTTTGATTATTTTGAATATAAGCATCGAAAGAAATTGTAAATGAATCCTGAAATATGTTATCTGTTGTTGGGTTTGATTTAATCATCAAAGAATCCCCATCATTAAATTCAAACGATGTTAATTTTTTAGATATCTCATATTCTGTTTCGGAAGTTTCTACTAATTTGTGTTTTTTAAATATATTTTTATCAAAGAATTTGATGGTAGGTAAAGATATACCACATTTATTCATTCTCCATAATAAATCCAAATATTCAAACCCACCATCCCAATAATCATTACTGAATCCGTTTATTGATTCAAAATTACTTTTTGAAATTTTAAAAGCTCCTCCAATCCAATGTGGGTATGGTTTGCCATTTGGTATATCTAACAAATTAGATGCCATATGTACGGGGTTGTTTAAAAAATCACCAGTATAATCACAATTATCAGTAATTGGTATTATATTTACATCGTGGAATATGTAATAATCACACTCATCTTTTAATAGTTGAGCACCGACATTACATAAAGCTCCGTAATTAAATAAATCGGGGGATTGTTGTTCTATGAAATAGATTGTATAATCTAATTTATCTGCTAAAAACCATTGCATGTGAGAAGCAAATTTATACATCTCATCACGTCTATCTCGTATAGGAACTATTATACCTAACTTTTTATTTGCCATAACAATTATAATAACCTTTTATATAGATATAATTTCTTTTAATAAAATCGACCAATTTTTGTAATTTTCAAAGTTTGCCGTTGGACAATATTCGAACTTATATTTATCGTTGTTTATATTAATTTTAAAACCATTTGACCTCAATGATTGATACATTTTTAAATATTCGTGAGAATATGCATAATCCTTTTTAATATCAGCAACGGCTTTAACTCTATCTATTGATGTAGAATCCCATTTGAAATGATGAACCTGAACATTGTACTCATCTATTGGTGCAATCAATTCATTATCTAATTGAGGTCCCCATAATGTTTTAGTTCCAATTTTTGCATAATGCTGACCATTTGTTATTTCTATCTTACCTTTAACTATACATATTTTATTAGGACATGCGTTACTTAATGGATATCTAAAAAATCCAGCATATGGAAACTGACTAAATATACTTTCGTTAGATTTGAATGGTTTCAATTCACTAAATTCGCCATCGTTACCAATTCTATCAATAAACCCACCTCTAACAATTTCCCAACCATTTTTGTTACAATCATCTATGATTTCATTTAGTGGTTTTGAATATAAATGAAACTCATCATCATCCGAAACAATCCACCAATCGTTTGGGTGTAAATCTTTTATAGCGTTATATAATGATGTTACTGTTTCCCAATTAAATTCCTGATTATCTGAATGTTTATATAATTTGATTTTATCACCAAATGAATCACATATTTTCTTTACATTATTATATTGATTATTTTTTGTATCATATGCTATGATGTGAATTTCATCAACCAAATTAATGTAATGGTTTATCATATATGGTAGAGTCGATGTTCTTGCTCCCGTTACAGTGACTAATCTTATCATATTTTATTTTTTGTAACTATTGTCAATCCGGTAGATGTAGTTTTATGTGTAAAGGTAAGGAAATTTTTTAAATTTACCAAATTATATTTAGGATTATTTTTTAATTCTTCAATAAATTTTGCAGGCCCATCAAATTCTACAAAATCGGTTTTTTGTGTATCGGGAACTAAAAATGTATTGTGATAATTTTGGTCTGTATCGTGAATGGTAATGATACCATTCTCTGATATTATTTGTGAGTATAGTTCAAAATCTTTTTTAACACCTTCGTAAGAATGGTCACCATCTATATGTAAGTAATCAATTTTAATATCTTGCCTAACGAAATAATCATAATATGCTCTTTCAGAAGTTTCAATTATAACTTGCGGTGCAAAATGTTGTCTTAAAAAAGAATTCTCTTCTGTCCAATCGGTAAATCCACCAACTCCATTTGCTGCATCAATCACAATTGTAGTTCCAATATCACCCCATTCATTTGATGGGTTTCCTTCGAATATACCTTGCTCCCATAAATCATGCCTTGATTGAGTCATAAGGCGTGGAATGAATCCACCTCCCGTTCCAATACAAACGCATACTTTTGCTCTAATAAATTGTATAAGAGAATATATCATTAACCCATCACCCAAATGTAAATCGGTTGCACCATGTGACCAACGATATTTTACAGGCTGATATGTTATATTACCTTCATCATCTTTTGTGTGATTGTTGGTAATGAAATTTTTTACTAAATTTAAATTGATAAGACTTTGCATATTTCAATAACCCATTTTTCTTTGTTTGTATATTTTTGTAAACCCTTTTTTAATCTATCAAATTGCTTTTTATTTTTTTCAAATCCATCTTCTAATATTCTTAAATATTGATAATGAAATTGTTTTTTATTCATAGCTCTATAACGATATTTAATATCTTTCATCCAATCCGAATGTATTATTGGTAACTTACCATTATCTATTGCATCAAATATTGCATAACCAAATGGTTCTTTTGTATAACATCCGTGGAATATTTTAAAATCTTTTTCAAAGAACTTATTATGAAATCTATAATCAAATGGAATAAATTTATGCACATCTGAATTTATTTGTGCTCCTTCTAACATTCTCTTATAATCGTATTTATTGGAAAATATGTAAGCCGGAATTGCATCTAAATAATGTGCATTTTTTCTCGTTTCACATCTTGCCGCATATCCAATTTTGTTACTTTTTATATCTTCAAATTCTTTATTATTTTTCCATTCATAATAATTTGGAATGGTAATTGTATTTGGAAAGTAGGTATGTATGGTATCCATTTCATAACCTATCCAAACTATATTTTTGGAATTATCTAAAAGGTCTTTTTGCCAATGCCAATCAATTCTCGTCATTAGATTCTCATATTCATCATTTAATCCCAACATATCGGGAATAAATGCGTGAACAAATGTAGTGTGTATTTTGTGGAAATAATTTACCAATAAATCCCACTTTTTATATGGATGGTGTAGTATAACAATTTTATCACAATCATCCAATATTTGCTTAACTTCATCTTCATTTTCGTAAGTATAAATAGCACCTTCTTCTTTAATCAAAGGTCTACCAACTACAATAATTTTATAATCTTCTTCCAATTTTGGAATAACATTTTCTACAAAATTATTGCACCAAATATCAGAACCTCCGATAATATTTTTTCCGTAACCCGTTGTTATGAATACAATCATAATGTGTTAGTTGTGTTCAAAATAGATGTTCATATCTAATTTAGATTCTACATATTCGTTTAAAGATGTATTTGTTGAATTACCATATACACATTTTGGATGATGGGTTTCTATATATAAATCTAATGTAGTATTTGAAAAGCAATACAATGCAAATTCTTCTATTAATGTAGTTAAATTTTTTTGTTTTGCCAAATTTAATAATTCAATTGCAATATTACTATCTGATATATAAATAAATCCAGCATTTGGTATCACCAATTTATCATCAGTATTCCAACTAAATGTATTTAATAGATTAGATTGTAATTCATACCACTCCTTTGGCGTTTCATATACAACCTCATAATCGGATTTATCATATGAGTATATTGGTGCTAATAATGTTTTTTCAGTAAATCCACTAAAAAATTCATCATCTAAATTTTTTATAAGTTTACAATCCCAATCTAAAAATAAAACTTTAGAATAAGTTTTCATAGATTCTTCTATACCAATTAATTTATGTATGAATTGGTATTTTGGATTAGAAAATGTATAATCAAAATTATCTCTTTTCATTAATATTGTATTATACCCCAATGCTTTCAAAGAATCTCTATTTTCCTTACCCCATACATACACTACTTCATTATATTGTGGCGTTGTTGGTATATTTGATATATCAAAGTTACCAAACACAATTCTAATAATTTGTATATCTCTAGTGTTTTGAATTTCTGTAATCATATTATTGTGCTTCTATTATTTCTTCTAATTCTAAAATTCTATCTTCTAATTTTTCTATTTTTGATACTAACTCTTTTATCACCGATGTATTTAAGGCAGTTATTGCGTTATAATCTAATGATAACAAATTTTCATATTCGGTAGAATTTTGGTTTACTTTTACTAATTCAGGAAAATAAGTTTGTACATCCTGTGCAATAAATCCATAAGAATATCCCTTTTCGGTAAGTGGAGATGTTGAATCATTCCATAAAAAATATTTTGGATTTAGTTGAGATATTTTCACCATAGGTGAATCTATATCTTGTATATCAGTTTTTAATCTCCTATCCGATGATGATACTACGGCTGCAGCAGTTAATTGTCCTTTAATTGTAACATCTCCCGTAAATGTTCCAGCTAATCCCGTTCCAGCCGCTGCTCCAATAGCCGTTAAACCACCTCCCGATGAAATTTGAATACCATTCAATCCAATTTCTAATTTTGTAGATAATTGTAACGCTGTTATTGTTAATGATTGCGATGGAAGTCCGTATTGGTTTGTATATAAATACCAACTTAAACCACTTGATTGGAAAGTATATGCTATTGCTGAGTTTTGTATTATCCATTGTACAGATGTACCAACCCTATATTGATATGCGATGTTCAATGAATTAAAAGCCGCAGATGTAGTTCCGGCGGCATATCCCGTTGAAACTGCTCCGGCTGATGCACCTGAAAATGTTTCTCTATATATTTCTTTAATTGTTGGAGAACTACCAACCAAAACCCAAGAACTTCCATTATAATATTCCAATATTATTTGAATTCTGGCTGTAAATGTATAAGTTGAATACGAGTAATTTGGAATACTGCTTATACCGCTTTGGAAAGCAGTACCAATACCAATTTGTCCATTTGATTGTCCTGTTGCTGAACTTGGGTATGATACAGCAAGTGTTAATGTATCTTGTGTTATATTAAATCCACTACTATACGCATATCCAGAATCATATGAAACTACTCTACTTGCACCATAATTCCAACTCGTACCATATGTAGATGATAATTGATTAGAACCATTCGCAGATGTTGTTGTTGAAAGATTTGTTGTGGTGGTTGATAAATTATCTTTTGTAATTTTAATTCTTTCGGTACTACCATCGGTTAAAGAAATTATACCCGTATTATATAAAATAGTTTGTCCATTATTAGATGATATATTCGTAGATGCAATTGTCCAACCTCCCACACTACCTCCCGTTTTTGCATCACCATTTGCTTGGAAGCCAGCATTGTTATTTAATGATGTAATATTAGCTCCAGGTTGAAGAGCAGCATTAGCATTACTTGCAATTGTAGAAATTGTACTAGCTCCAATCACAGCATTACCACCTATTGTTAATGTATCACCATCCCAGGTTATACCTTTTGTAGAACCATCGCCAATTGAGAATTTATAAGCTCCACCACTTCTTCCCAAAAAGAATCCTGTTCCAGTATTATAATCAGTTTGTCCTCCTCTAATAAATCCACCAGTTCCCATAGCTATACCACCACTATTAATAGTAATAGATGCTTCAATTCCAGATGTAGCTTGACCCGCTGCGTTTAAGTTTTGAACATTTCCTAATCCAACATCTGATGCATTACCTGAAGTTGCTACTGCTGCTAATCCACTCACTCCTGCCGCCGGAATTGTTGTTCCACTTAATGTTAGTGATGTTGCAGTAATTGCTCCACTTATAGTAGCTCCAGTCGCTGTTAATGCTCCCGCAGCGGTTACTCTAAATGGTGCAGAAGCAAATGTAGCATTTCCTAAATAAATTCCGTTTGTATCTGCTTTAAAAATACTATTACCACTACCAATTGAAATAGTTCCACCACTTAAAGCTCCACTAAATGTACCACTTGCGCCACTCAATGCACCTTTAAAAAATGCATCACCCGATGAATTTACATAAAAATTCTTACTTCTTAACGAACCATTATCTAAATTAAATATTGTTCCGGCCGTTGTATATGTTCCCGTTGCTAAAGTATCACCCGACGGTAAACTATATCCCGTTGAAGTAATTACACCTGTTGATATTTTACCTCCTTCAATCGTTGTAACATTTGCTCCACCAATGTGATTTGTTACTGAACCTGGTTCTACTATATTTGAAGTATTAGTTCCATCGGTAATATTGTTTGCCGATGTGAATGTTACCAATCCCGTAAAATTAATCGCTTGAGCGGGAGAACTAAATGTTGGAACTGCCGTACCACCACCTGCAGTAGTTTCTACTGCGGTGTAAGTTGAATACCAATATTTGTTACTATTACCAGCCGTATAAGTTGGTGCTCCAACTGCCCAATTGGCAGTTAAACCTCCAAATGAATTGGTTGAAAATGTATAACTCGTTGCCGATGGCGTTGATGGTGCGCTTGCTGCAGTAACTTGGTAATAAATTGTACCAGTTGCCGTTCTTTTACCATCTGCACCAGGGTCGCCATCTACACCTTGCTCACCTGCTATTGCTTTTGATATTGTAAATTTAATTGTAGAAGTTCCTGAAGTTCCTTCTGAATCTACATATGAAATTGTAACAATTCCGGTATTATCGGTTGATGATACCCCCGTAACATCAATTGTAGATGTAGATGGAGTTGTACTTCCTACCGTTACACCTGTTACATTTGTTATTTTATATTCTGATGTATTTAATGTACCTTGATTATATGTTAAAGCAGATGAACCTTCAAATGCGGTTAAGACTGGGTCTACTATTGTACCTGTTAATGTTCCGGCACTATTTGCTGCAACTGTTTGAGCAGATGGTGTTATTGCAAATGTTATTGTAGGCGGTGCTTTTTTAACTTTAGCTAAACTTATAGTATCAGTTACAGTTCTACTTACACCTTCGGAATCGGTTACAACTGCTGTTATAGTTATGGTGGTTGAATTAGTTCCACTTGCTAAAGTTTTTCCATTCAAAGTTACCAATCCACTTGCAGCAGTTGTAGATATACTTGCAATATCCGAAGATGTTGCGGTTAAAGATGTTATTGTTAAATTTGAAGTAGAACCATTATAAGTTTCTGAAACAGTAACAGTTGCATTTGAAAAAGCATCAATTTGTTCACCAGTTGATTTTGCTGAAACTGATTGAGCTTTATTTGTTGTTGAAATAGAAAGAATTGGTGCTGCTTTTTTAATTTTTGTTAAAGAAACATTTCCAAATACTTGTCTACTAACTCCTTCGGAATCAGTAACAGACCCGGTAATTGAAAGTTCTACCGAATCGGTAGCACTACTCATCGTTGGATATGATAAGTTTGTAGTAGTTTTTGTTATTGGTGTAAAAGCAGAACTACTATTTATGGTAGGAGCAGATGATAATGTTAGTGTTGATGTACTTCCATTATATTGCTCTTTAACTGATAATGTAGAATCCGAAAACGATGTTATTTGTTCTCCGGTCGATTTAGCATCGGTTGATTGGTTATTATTACCAATTACAAATGTTAAAACAGGAGCCGCTTTTTTATTTTTCGTATATGTTACAGTTTTTACTAAACTTGTACTATCACCAGCGCCATCTTTATAATCAATTGTTATATCTAAAGAACCGCTATCGGCTGATAAATTGGTTATGCCATATGAATTATCGGTTGGATTAGAACTATTAGGTGTACAACCAATTCCACTAATGTTTGTAATAGCAAATGTGTTATTTGCTCTATTACCATCATTATCATCATCAAATGTAATTGTTTCGTTTCCAACTTTTACACTCACCGAACCACTTGTTAGGGCAAACGAACCACTTGCTACAAATCCATTAGAAAGAGCCGGTAATGATGCGTTATCATTTGTAAGAGTTGCAGATAATCCATCCAATATTTTTACAGGAGTTATCTTTATTGCATCAGAAAATTCATTTCCAAATTGGTCTGAACCTGATACATAATAAGTTGTTTCTCCTGCTAAATAAGAATATGATGAACCATCTAAAGTGTAAGTATCTACACCATTAGTTGCATTTGTAGATACAAATGTTAGTCCGGGTTGTCCACTTCCAGAATTTATAGTTAGTGGAGTTGTTGCCGATGCTAAATTTTTACGTTTAGCTTCTATTGTTATAATTTGTCCCGATGGATTTAAAGATAAATCGGTTGCTTTATAAATAAATTGATTTGTATCCGATGTTACAAACACACCGGGTGCATTATCGCCATCTTCAAATCTATAAATTGTTTCATATTCTTCAACACCTTCACAGGATGCGGTATAAACAATAGAACCTACTATTACACTACTAACACTTCCACTAAATTTTGCTATACTCAATAAAGCTCCAGCATCACTAACATTTGAAAGTGCTCCTGGATATTCTCCGGCATATGATGCAGGAACTATATAATTTCCATCAACATCAAATGATGCACTTGAATAAGTTATTGAGCCTGTAAAGTTTGTTCTTTGTGTTTTGAATCTTACGAATTGAGTTGGTGGATTACCTACTGAACCCGATGAGAATCTAAATGCCGTTCTATCTGATTCAAATGTTAATAATTTTGTAATAGCGTTTGAACCTCCCGTAAAGTTTCCACTTCCAGTTACATTTACAGGAACGTAATTATTGTTTACATCATAAAATTCAAATTTGAAATTAAAATCTTCATTACCAACAACAGTCGGCATTGTAGTTACAAATGAAACTTCATCTGGTGAAAAAGCAGTATCTTCTGATAATTTTAAACTGATGTTACCCAAATGCCACTCACCTTGTGATTGTGAAAAGTATAAAGATGCGCTTGCAAAATTATTATCTAATTTAAAAGGAATTGTTGTATCTAATAAATTTTTAGTAGGTGAAATTCCATTTAATGTGCTAATTAAAATATTTCCACCATCAGAACCACTCAAATATATTCCTAAATTACTATCAGTTGATGCTGAATAAAATGCATCTAAATTTAATTCATATGTATTTGTTGATTTTAATTCTAAAGAAGATGAGTATGTTAAATTTCCACTACCATTTAATTTTAAACCACTTTCTACCCTACTACTTGTTATTTCTGATGTTAATGAACCCGTATTCCAAAAGTTTTGTAATGTCTCTGATGTGAATATACCAGTCTGTCCTACAACACTACCACTCAATCCATATGATGTTAATAATTCTTTGGATTCAACTAAAATATCTTGTATTAAATCATAATCAGAAATATCACCCAAAGATGTTCTAAATACTTTAATTCTTTTTACATCTCCAGCAAATGTTTCTAAATTTGAAATTTTTATATTCGCAAAAGATTGATTTATACCAGTATTTACTTTTATCCCATTTTCTATTCTATAAACAGGAGATATTACTTCACTTATACTTGCGGCTGGTCTACGATAAAAACGAATTTTAGTAGTGTTTGCTAAAGTCGGATTTACATTTATAGATTTTTGCCACTTAACATTATATGTGTTTTGCCAATTTAATGGAATCGGTGTTAATAATCCATTTTCATCATAATAAGAACTTAATTCTCCTAATATAGTAATTGTACAAGGACCATATGCCGTTGTATCTGGATATACATAAACGGCAACAACTTTAGATACACCTTCATAATATTCGGTTGTAAATTGTTGTCCATTTACCGTTGTTGTAAGAGTACCTTCGCCCGGTTCGTTGTATATAACATTCCCAGCAGAATCTTTTATTTCTATTTTTATAATAGTATCAGCTACCAATTCGTTAGAACCAGCTATAAGAAATGCGTTTTTACCGCCAGTAAATGTATCCGGTAGTTCTGTAATATTAAAATATCTACTATTCGGAGCCGTATCTCTTATAAATGTATTATAATTTTCTAAATTTTCTGCGAAGGAAGTTTTTTTAATCAAAGACATTTTTATATAATACTTTTTGTGTTTAATATAAATATTTCGAAAAAAATTATTCCTTCATATTTATATAAAGAAAACTATATTATTATATATAAAACTAAAGAAAACTAAATGTTATGAAATACGCAATGTTACAAATAAAAAAAGAAACCCACGAACTTCTCAAACAATATTGTGAAGAACATGGGTTTAAGATGGGAAGTTTAGTTGAAAATTTGATTAAAAAACACGTTGGTGTTACTAAACCTCAAGCGGGTGTGTTAAGAGCTGATAAAGTTAGAAATCAATCTTACTAAACCCATCTACTTTCTTTATTTCAATCAATCCATCTACGATATCTCTCATAGCATCTAAATGCGAGATTATCCATATAAAATCGAATTGAGTTTTAAGATATTGCATCATTCCAAATAAAGATGAAAGATTGTTACTATCCAATGTACCAAATCCCTCATCTATTACTAAAAAGTTTGGTCTAGGTAATCCACAAATATTAATTAGAGCTACTCTAATAGCCAAACCACTAATAAATTTCTCCATACCACTACACATTTCTAAAGCCCATTCTTGGTCTTCGTAAACAATTTTAGCATTAATGTTTTTACCATCAACATCCATTACGATACCAAAATCTACAACTTGTCCTAATATATTATTAATCTCATTTTCAATAACAGGCATTGCTTTAGAAATCAATTCATATGGGATGCCATCACGTTTGATTGCATCTAAATAATAGGCATATAGGCGGCTCTTTTCTTCTAATTCCTTAACATCATTCATCTTTTGCTTTATACCATCTATAAACGATTGTAATTGAGAAATTGATACATTTAAAGATGATATCTCTTTATTTATATTTTTTATTTCCAATTCAATTTCAAATTTGGTTTTATTTAAATCGGAAATTCCATATTCAATTTGTTTATTACGTTTAATCGTATCTTCATTATCGTGATACTTTTGGATATCAGCTCTTACTTGCTCTAATTGAGTATCGTATAATTTCTTTTGAGTTTCAAATCCATTTAACTCTGCAATTGTTTTTTCTTTGATTACAATTGCTTTCTGATATTTAGATTTTAATTCAGTTAAAGTATCCCATTGTTCTTCTACATCCGAAATATAAGATGCTTGTTGAATTAGAGATTGATATCTATTACCCAATTCTGATAATAATTGCTCTTGCTCCTCTACTTTAGATTTTGTTTCCAACGCATCTTTAACAAATACATTATTCATACAATATTTACAATTCGGGTCATATTCGTGCTTTTCAAGGTGTGATAATTTTTCACGATTTGATTGTAAAGATTGTTCTAATAATTCAATCTGATGTTCGGTTTCATTTATAGAGTTTTTATATTCATCCCATTCTCTTTTAGCATCTTCAATTGGTTTTTCATTAATTGTTTTATTTTCTTCAATTGATTGTGATATAGCAGAAATAGATTCGGTATATTCATCTAATTTTGCTTTCTTATTTTTCTCTTCTGCAAGAACGTGTAAAACATCCAATCCAATTTGATTTTCTTTTCGTTCTAATGATTCTAAATCTAAACTAACATCTACCGGCACCAATTCTTTTGTTAAAGATAATATTTTATCCGATAAATTATTTACATCATTTGTTTTTGTTTCTAATTCCGTTTCTTTAGCTCTTAATTCTCCTTTTTTGGTTTGAATATCCAAAGCTTTTTCAGCCAATTCAGTTGTAAAGTCGGTTTTCTTAAAATTTTTGATAAGAATACTAACTTCTTTAATATCTTCGGATGCAGTTTCATATAATTTATCAAAGATATTCAATCCCATAAATTGTGCCAATAAATCCTTTCTCTCCGATTGTGATTTATCAATGAATAGGGCATTATTACCCTGTAAGGATAAAGCGGTTAATACAAAATCCTCATACTTACCAACATATTGTTCAATAATAGTATTTGTATCTCTTCTTTCAGTTCCATTAAGTATTTCCTTTTGTCCACCTTCTTCTTTCCAAAATTGAACATCTACTTTTACATTCTTTCCTTTGTTAATTGTTTTAGCAGTTCTTTCAATATAAAAATCTACACCATTTATTTGAAAGTGTAATTTACAAAAGAAATCAGATTTACGATTATTCATAATATTTTGAGCTTTAAATGCTCTACTACTTTTATCGTATAAACAAA
>JACCDL010462523.1_pt1 | contig 46352 bp, 44 predicted proteins | sample 7441931 | NCBI WGS metagenome assembly JACCDL01 (sample SAMN15323437, study PRJNA562643) | freshwater metagenome | isolation source: river surface water | place: USA:Blue River Watershed | collected 2017-08-16
ATCTGCACTTTCTCTTGTTCCATGCTTTCCTCATGCGAGTGTTGAAGTCGATGCGATTCTGACCTTGCATCCGTGGTGTATCTTGAGGCTCAACAACGCGAGTGGCATGCCGCAAAAATTCAGTAAGTCCTGCTGCTTCAGCGCAAACTGTCACGGATGGGCAACGCGGTCTTGTACTTCACCTGCTTCAAAGCGAAGCTCGATTTGATGTTCTTGATACCAGGGATACGAGTGAGGTTCTCGAGAATGAATCGCTCCAGTGCCTGCAGATCGGGTACGACGATGCGCAGCAAGTAGTCTTCATCGCCGGTCATCAGATAGACCTCCATCACCTCGTCGAAATGACTGACGGCTTTCTCGAAACGTTCAAGTGCTGCTGCTTCCTGCTTCTCCAGCGACACGCGAACGAATACGTTCACCTTCAGCCCCAGCGCATGCGGATCGACCAGCGCGACATATTTCGAGATCACGCCATCGCTCTCCAGTTTTTTCACGCGCGATAGCGTCGGCGAAGGCGAAAGGCTGATCTTGGCGGCCAGCTCCACATTGGTCAGGCTGGCGTCCTGCTGCAACCATTTCAGCAGCTTCAGATCTGTTTGATCGAGGTTTTCAATCATAAAAGTTCTCCAGAAGATCTTTTAAAAGCATTTTATGCCGTAAAGGCCCGTTCAGGCGAAGTTTTTCAGCACCACCTGCCGCCCCAATTGTCGTAACGTTGTGACATCAAAAACCCTCCCACTTCACGCCATGGACATGAGTACTCCGGACCACCTGGTACGGCACATCGATATCGACGAACAGGAAACCGCAGAGTGGATCGCCGCGCTGCAATCCGTGCTGGAGACTTCCGGTCCGGAGCGTGCCCGGTTCCTGCTCTCGCAACTCGCCTCCGCGGCTCGCGAGCGCGGTCTCAACTGGCGCGATGCGCGCATCACGCCTTATGTGAACACCATCCGCGCCACTGATGAACCGCCCTACCCTGGCGGTTCAGGGGCGGTAGAGATCGAAGAGCGCATCGCCAGCATCCTGCGCTGGAATGCACTGGCCATGGTGGTGCGTGCCAATCGTGCGCATGGTGAACTGGGTGGACATATCGCCAGCTATGCATCTGCGGCCGATCTGTTTGAAGTCGGGTTCAATCATTTTTTCCGTGCGCGCAGCGGCGACTTCGGCGGCGATCTGGTCTACTTTCAGCCGCACTCCGCGCCCGGCATTTATGCGCGCGCGTTCCTCGAAGGCCGTCTGACCGAGGACGATCTCGGACATTACCGGCAGGAGATTACGGCGAAGTCACTCGGGCATCAGGGCTTGTCGTCTTATCCGCATCCGTGGCTGATGCCGACTTTCTGGCAATTCCCGACCGGCTCGATGGGCATCGGCCCAATCAGCGCGATCTACCAGGCGCGATTCATGCGTTACCTTGAGCATCGCGGTCTGATGCAGCCGCAGCCGCGCAAGGTGTGGGGCGTATTCGGTGATGGCGAGATGGATGAACCGGAATCACTGGCTGCGCTGTCGCTGGCCTCGCGCGAGAAGCTCGACAATCTGGTGTTCGTCATCAACTGCAATCTGCAACGACTGGATGGCCCGGTGCGCGGCAACGGGCATATCGTCGATGAGCTCGAAACCATCTTCGGCGGTGCCGGCTGGAATGTGATCAAGCTGCTGTGGGGTTCGGACTGGGACCCGCTATTCGCGCGCGATATCACTGGCGAGCTGGTCGATGCACTCAACCGTACCGTCGATGGCCAGCTCCAGACCTTTGCCGCTCATGATGGGGCCTTCAACCGCGAGCACTTTTTCGGACAAAATCCGGTGCTGCAGGCGATTGGCGCCACCCTGACCGATGAAGAGATCGACCGGCTGAGACGTGGCGGCCATGATCTGCGCAAGATCTTTGCCGCTTATCACGCCGCGCATCACCATCACGGCAGACCCACGGTGATCCTCGCGCAAACCAAAAAAGGCTTCGGCATGGGTACCGCTGGTCAGGGCAAGATGACCACGCATCAGCAAAAGAAGCTCGAGCTGCAAGACCTGCTCGAATTCCGCGACCGCTTCAAGCTGCCGCTGAGCGATGAACAGGTCGATCAGCTGGAGTTTTACAAACCTTCGCCTGACAGTCCCGAGATGCTCCACTTGCAGGAGCGCCGCGCGGCGCTCGGCGGTTATGTGCCACAGCGGATCGCCACGGGCAGTACACTGCGGGTACCCTCGCTGGCCGCGCATGCGCAGTTCGCACTCGAGGCCGGCGGCAAAGACATGTCAACCACCATGGCACTGGTGCGCATGATGGGCAATCTGCTGAAAGACGAACATCTCGGCAAACATGTGGTGCCCATTGTTGCTGACGAAGCGCGTACCTTTGGCATGGCCAACCTCTTCCGTCAGGTCGGCATCTATTCAGCCCAAGGACAGCTGTACGAACCGGAAGACATCGGCTCGATACTCTCGTATCGCGAAGCCAAGGATGGACAGATTCTTGAAGAGGGTATCAGCGAGGCTGGCGCGATCTCGTCATGGACCGCAGCGGCCACCAGCTACTCGGTGCACGGGCTGCCCATGCTGCCCTTCTACATCTACTACTCGATGTTCGGTTTTCAGCGCATCGGCGACCTGATCTGGGCGGCCGCCGACCAGCGCGCACGCGGCTTCCTTATTGGCGCCACCTCCGGACGCACCACACTCGGTGGCGAGGGGTTGCAGCATCAGGACGGCAGCAGCCATCTGGTCGCGGCCACAGTGCCCAACTGCATCTCTTACGACCCTGCGTACGCCTACGAATTGGCTGTGATCGTGGATGAAGGCATGCAGCGCATGCTGGCACGCAATGAAGACGTGTTCTATTACGTGACGGTGACTAACGAGAATGAAGCGCAACCGAGCATGCCCGAGACATCAACCGACCTCCGCGAGGGCATCTTGCGTGGCATGTACTGCGTATCGCCCTGTCAGCAGCCGCAGGTCAGGCTGCTCGGCGCGGGTCCCTTGCTGAAAGAAGCGATGGCCGCTGCCGATCTGCTGGAGGGCATTTTCTCGGTGCGTACCGAGGTATGGAGCGTTACCAGCTTCTCGGAACTCGCGCGTGACGGCATCGCCTGCGAACGTGAGCGTCGCTTGCAGCAAACCAGTAGCGAAGCCTGGGTTACTCGCCAGCTGGCTGACAGCAATGCGCCAGTGATTGCGGTGTCCGACTATGTGCGTGCGGTACCGGAAACCATCCGCGCCTATGTGCCCGCGCGGTATGTGACGCTGGGCACGGACGGCTTCGGGCGCAGTGACACGCGTGCGAGCTTGCGGGATTTCTTCGAGGTCGATGCGAAATGGATCGCGTATACCGCACTGTGCGAAGTGTTCGCCAGCACCAAAACGGCTGCCGAGATGCGCGCAATCGCCTCGCGACTAGAACTGGATATTGACAAGCCGCTGGCCTCGACCATCTGAACTAGCCGAACACGTGCTCCATCTCGCGCCGGAATTTGACCGCCGGTGCGCTGGCATCAAAGGCGACATCATTCCAGCCAACCGCGGTGCCCGCTTTCACGGGCCGCACGAGCTTCACGCCATGCGCCAGCCCAAGCGGCAGACCGCCCAGCGCCAGTGATTCCTTCGCGGGCAGCAGCTTGCCGTAGACCGTGAAGCCGCCTTCGCCATCGAGCATCTCGCCTGCCGCCAGATCGCGCTTTGCCGTCGCAACGACATCGCCGTTCCAGCAGATGGGCGCGCCGGTCGATTCATGTCGCACGCCGGCTGAGGCCACGCTGATACCCAGTTCGAGGCCGATCAGGTGATAGGGCTTGTACATTGAGGAGTACTGTCCGCTCGGATCGGTGAGCAAACCATATTCCTTGAAGCAGCGCGCGACATAGTCGCTATCGGCAGCAAAGGTCACGTACACACCCCAGCGCAAGTCGCGGAATACAGGGCGCGTGTCGCGCTCGACACTGGAGATGACCTCGACCTGTCCGCGCACATCAAGAATACCGCCATCCGATTGCGGTTTCAGGATACGTGCAAGATCATCAACGCCCACCGGTGGAAAACGCAATCCATGCGGCGCGGACAAACCCGTCGCGTTCGCGACCGACGCCATTTCAATCGCGCTCTTGGTACCGTCGAGGAAGCTGTTGAACATCTGCGCATTCATGCCGCCGCGCTCGGCCTCCTCGGGCGTCAGCCCGTAGTGCTGCCAGACCGTCTCTGGCGTGGAGCCGTGGTAGCTGGGCAGGTATTTCGTGCCCTTGCCCGCAGCAACAACCGAGAAACCGGCAGCGCGTGCCCAGTCGACCATCTCGCAGATCAGCGCGGGCTGATCACCATACGCGAGCGTGTAGACGATACCTGCCTCATCGGCGCGACGCTTCAGTAAAGGTCCGGCCAGCGCATCGGCTTCGACATTCACCATCACGATATGCTTTTTGTGCTCGCAGCAGGCAAGCACATGCGCAATGCCAATCGCGGGGTTGCCGGTCGCATCAATGATGATGTCGACATAGGGCGAGGTGATCAGCGCCATACCGTTATCGATGATCGCGGTATTGCCCTGCTTTGCTGCCTGCTCCAGCGAGCTCGCCGCAAAAAAATCATCCTTCCAGCCGACATTGCGCAGCGCCGCCTTTGCACGATCCGGCGACAAGTCCGCAATACCCACCATGTGAATGCCGGGTGTGCGTGGCACCTGAGAAAGGTACATCGAACCGAACTTGCCGGCACCGATCATGCCGACGCGCAAAGGCTTGCCGTCTGCAGCCCGTCGCTGCAGTTTTGCGTAAAGATTCATGATGACCTCAGGCCGCCTGACCGTCGGGAATGCCGTACAGCTCGGAGGCTGGCGTGCCCTCTTTCCAGGGCAGATCAACCGGGTAATCCTTCACCAGGCAATCGTCAGGCAGACAGTCGATCGCATCGAACTGGCGATGCGCGATATAGCCGGGACGCTTGAAGCGACGAATATGATTCGACACCGCGCACAAGCTCAGGTAAACCGCGACGCGATTCCATGGCGAGAGATTGGGCGACGACGCATGCACCAGACAGCCATGGAACATGATCATCGAGCCTGCCGGTCCCTTGGGCGCGACGATGCCGCCCTTGTCGACCAGCGTGCGAATGTTGTCGTTGCTGATGGTCCACAACGGATAGCTGGTGGTCGAGGTGTCATGTCCTGCTTCCAGCGCACCCATCTTGTGGCTGCCGGGGATGAACATCAGCGGCCCGTTGAATTCATTCACCTCGTCAAGAAAGATCGCGACATTCATCGCGCGCGCGTCGGGCATCGCATCATCATTGAGCCAGGTACCGTAATCCTGATGCCACTGCCAGACATCACCATCAAAAGCCATCTTGCCGTTGATCTTGAATTGGTGCATGTAGAGCTTCTCATCGAACAGCTGCTCGACCGGTCTGATCATGCGCGGATGACGCGCCAGCCGCGCGAACGGCGCGCTGTACATGTGCGCAGCGAAATTTGTGCGTACCGAGGTCTTGCCTTTCTCGCGGATATTCTCGGGGCGATCCTGCGCATACAGGCTCGGCACTTCATCAGTGAGTTTTTTTACTTCTTCCGGCGTGAAATGCGAGGGGAAGAAGAGATAGCCGTCGCGGTCGAACTGCTCCAGCTGTTGCTGAGTGAGTTTCATCTCGGTCTCCTGTGATTATTTCTGTTGTACCGGTGGTTGTTCCGGCAATTGTTCCGGTAGTTGTCTCTGTCGTTTCTTTTTTAGGTCTGATGGGTTCAGGCGTGCTGCTTGTCCGGTTCTGCAAGACTGCTCACTCGCGCCACCAGCGTCTGTCCAGCGTTCTCGCAGTGATGTAGCGCCAGCTGCTGCGCGGCGCGGTCATCGCCCTCCAGGATGGCTTCCAGCATGCGCTCATGCTCGTCCCAGATCGCAGCGCGCGCGCCCACCTGGCTCAGGGTAGCGCCCATGATGCGACGGATATGGCTCCAGTGCCGCTCGGCGCTTTGCGCGAGCACCGGATTACCCGCTGCTTCATAAATCGCACGATGGAAAGCCAGATCAGCCTCGATCATGCTGCGCAGGTCTTTGCCGCGCGAGGCCTCGCGACCGCCAGTGACAAGCTTGGGCGAGAGCCGTGCACGACGGCGCGCGGCCTCGCGTGCGGCTAGCCCATCCAGCACCGAGCGCACCTGATACAGATTGGCGATGTGATCCACCGTCAGCGGCGCCACCATCACGCCGCGCCCGCCAGCATCGATCACCAGACCATCGCGCTTGAGCAGCAGCAAGGCCTGCAGCACTGGCTGACGGGAGACCGAGAGGCTCTCGGCCAGCGCCTCCTGCGTGATGCGCTGGCCCGCCTTGAAACGGCCCTCGCAAATCGCATCGAGAATGGCCTGATAGGCCTGCTCCGCGAGGTCAGGGGCGACGGCAATGGGGGAAATCGGGGCGATCACGGGCACAACAATCCTGTTTCTGTCTTCTGTATACAGAATACATGGCTACCATGACAAGTGCAAGCGCAGGGGGGCGCCAAGCCGAAGCACAAGGAAAAATGCCAAATTAAACAGGGCCTTATGACTTGCCCCCAGGGGCAAGTCGAGACAACACCGCTCAGCTCGCCCGTCTGGCAAGCGATAAAATCCGCTCTGCCTTGATCAGCACCGGCTTATCGACCATCTTGCCATCGACCTGAACAGCGGCGCCGTCGGCTGCGCCAGCGGCTTCGATTACGCGGGTGGCCCAGGCGATCTCGTCGGCTTGCGGCAGGTAGCTCGCGTTCACGGTCGCGACCTGTTTGGGGTGGATGCAGAGCTTCGCACCAAAACCGAAGCGCTTGCCCCGCAGGATGTCCGCGGTCAGCACGGTGGCATCGTCAATCGCCGTGGTCACCCCATCGACCGGCGCCGACAGCCCGGCCAGCTTCGATGCCAGCACCAACTGAGAGCGGAAGTAGTCGAGCTCACGGTCATCATTCTCGATACCCATGTCGACGCAGAAGTCGATGGTGCCAAAGATCAGCCGCGACACCTTGTCGCAGGCGGCCAGTTCTGTCAGGTGGGCGATGCCCTGCGCGCTCTCGATGAGGAGCTTCACTGCTCTCGCACCAGCGGCCGTCACGCGCTTCACATCAGCCACGTCGCCCGCCTTGGGCAAAATGATCTCGGCGACGTTCGCCTGTCCGCACAGGGCCAGATCGCGCGCGAACCATTCGGTATCCGAGCTGTTGATGCGCACCGCGACGGGCTTGCCATGGTTCAGCCAACTCGTCAGCGCATCGCGAGCCGTGTCCTTGTCGGCGGGCGCGACCGCATCTTCGAGATCGATGATCACGCGATCCGCGCCCGCCCCGAGCGCCTTGTCAAAGCGCTCGGGGCGGGTCGCGGGAACAAACAGATAGGAAATCGGTGCCGCTGATGCGATGTGCATGAAAGTCTCCGAGGCGCTCAGATCGCCTTTTCTTGTTTGAGTGCCGCGATCGCCTCAGCGGAATAACCGAGCGTCGAGAGAATGGCCTCGGTGTGCTCTCCCAGAGCAGGAATCGCATCCATGCGCGCTTCCCAGCCATTGCTCGCACCGGGCGGCAGCAAGGCTGGCAGCTTACCGACCGGCGAAGCCACCTCGGCCCATCGCTGCCGGGCTCTGAGCTGCGCATGCTGCCACAGGTCTTGCATGTCGTTCAGTCGCGCATTCGCGATCTGCGCCTTTTCGAGCCGTTCTGTCACCTGCTCTGCAGTCATCGAGGCAAAACTATCTCGAATGATGCCGTACAGCTCTTTGCGTGCCGCGCTGCGCAGTGTGTTCGATGCAAAGCGCGCATCGGTCGCCAGCGCCGGCTGTTGAAGCACTTGTTCGCAGAACACGACCCACTCTCGCTCGTTCTGCAGGCCGAGCATCACGGTCTTTCCATCGCCGGCCGGGAATGGGCCATACGGATAAATCGTCGCATGCGAGGCGCCTGCGCGTACCGGCGGCGACGCGCCATCGAACGCGTAGTACAGGGGAAAGCTCATCCATTCGACCATGCTCTCCAGCATGGACACATCAATGCGACAACCCTTGCCCGTGCGACCGCGCTGTATCAGCGCCGCGAGGATATTCGTGTACGCGTACATGCCTGCCGCGATATCGGCGACCGAGCAGCCCGCTTTTGACGGTTCGTCTCGCGTGCCGGTCACGGACAAGAAACCAGATTCGCTCTGGATCAGCAGGTCATAGGCTTTTTTGTCGCGATACGGACCGTCAGCGCCATAGCCGGAGATATCGCAGACAATCAGCTGCGGGAATGGCTCGTGCAGCGCGTCGTAAGACATGCCGAGACGTGCTGCCGCGCCGGGCGCAAGGTTCTGCACCAGCACATCCGCATCGGCCAGCAAGCGTTCCAGAATGACTTTGGCCTCGTCGTGCTTCACATCGAGTGTCAGGCTTTCTTTGGAGCGATTGGTCCAGACAAAATGCGAGGCCATGCCATGCACGCGCTCATCGTACGCGCGCGCGAAATCGCCCACGCCGGGACGCTCGATCTTGATCACGCGCGCGCCAAGGTCGGCCAACTGGCGCGTGCAGAAAGGTGCTGCGATCGCGTGTTCAAGAGTAATTACCGTGATGCCATCCAACGGGCGCATAGGATTTCCTGTCTCTGTTTTTTTGGGTCGCCAGAAAGGTCCATCAGGCCAGCGTCGCCTCGGCCTGCAAGCACAGCTCGCCGCGGGCATTTGCTGCCCAGAGCTGCACTCGGCCATCGTTCGCCAGCTTGCCATTGACGCTGAAGGTATCGATGTCGAACACCGGACTGACGGCGCGGAAACTGAATTCTGCCACTGTCCGCTCAGGCAGTTCGCGCCGCACCAGATCCATCAGCAGGGTCGCGATCAGTGGGCCGTGCACGATCAAGCCCGGGTAGCCCTCGACCTCGGTCACATAGCTGCGATCGTAATGAATCCGGTGCCCGTTGAAGGTCAGCGCCGAGTAACGGAAGAGCAGCACTGGATCGGGCGTGATGGTTTTTGACCATTGCGCATCAGTGGGCGCAGGCTTGGGTGCGGCGGGAGTCGCACCCGGCTGAGCATGGTCACGGTAGACGATGTCGTGCTCTTCGCGCACGGCGAGCCGGCCGCCAGCGCTGATCTCGTGCTCGACGGTCACGAACGCCAGCCGACCGCTGCTGCCGGTCTTGGCGCTGATGTCCTTGATACGAGATACGCGTGTCGCGGTCGCCCCCACCGGCAGCGGCGCGGCAAAGCTCAAACGACCACCCGCCCACATGCGACGTGGCAGTTCGACCGGCGGCAGGAAACCGCCACGCTTGGGATGACCGTCCGGCCCGAGGGCCGACGCCGGGCTGACCGCCCAAAAAAACAACCAGTGCCAGAGATGAGGGAGCGCGTCTCCCTCGCGAAAATGCTCATCGCGATCAAGCGTCGCCGCCATCGCGTTCACGATGGCGGTATGCATCAGGTCTTCACGTGTCTCGGACCGGCCTGTCCATTGACGCAAATGGTCAAGATCTAGAGGCGGCAACAGCGGGTTCATGGCGCGCAGGGCTCAGAGTGCAAAGCGCGCATTCTGTGCCACCCGCCCGAGCCCGGCAATTTGCATTTTTTGAAGTAATGATTGCGGCGGCGGGACTTGCCAGTTTTGGAAGATGCGCAGCGATGCTCCTAACGACTCACAGTGTTTTTTTGGCGTCGGCGAGCGCGTAGATCTCGGAGATCATCTCGCCGACCGGAGAATTCCTCACTTGCTCGAAACGGAACTTCGCGCGTCGGTCTCCCATCATGTCGCGTAACTGGCGAGCGCTCCAGCCGCTGACTTCTTCCATACGGATCAGGAGCTCGGGTGTGACAGGAATCTCACCACTGCGAACCTTCTGAATCAGTGGTCCGGGTACTTCAAGCGAACGTGCCAGACCATTGTCCGAACGCCGCTCAAGGTTCGCGCGCAGCGCGGTCAGCAAGCGACCCGGGTCGTAACCATCGCTGGTTGGTCGTGATGTTTTCATGACAGGCGTCGAAGGGATGAATGAGGAAAGCGAGCGATGCCAGATTATCCCATGGACGCTGAGGCAAGTGACCGCGGTACTTGCCGCAAACACTTGCCGAACACAGAAAACACTGCATTTCATGATCCGCGACAGCGGTGGCACAGCGGTCATCATTCTGCATAGCAATGATTCGTCAACAAAACACCGACCAGACCCTGGCTGCAACAGCACAGGACACATCGGGTCGCACGAGGCAGGCGTTCGATCCAAGCGCGTATAATGCGGCCGTTGTTCAGTTCGATCCGTTTGATCCGTTCGCTGAGGGTGGCTGCGGCCACCCCGTCGGTTATAGCCATCCTGTCTCCTCCGATGCTCTCCTCCCCCCAACCTCCTGATTCCGGCTTCGTGCAAACCGGAGGGAGCTTCACATCCTCCGTCCAGCGTGAGTCGCTCGCCCTCGGGCTGATCCTGTTGCTGTGGCTGTTCTCCACGGCCTGGATGCGTCCGTTAGGCATGCCTGATGAAGGCCGTTATGTCGGCGTTGCGTGGGAAATGGTGCGCTCGGGCGACTGGCTCACGCCGACGCTGAACGGACTTCCCTACTTCCACAAGCCACCGCTGTTCTACTGGATCACGGCACTATCGCTGTGGGCATTCGGTAATGTCGAGTGGGCGGCTCGGCTCGCCTCGTTGCTGGGCGCGATGCTATGCGCGGGCAGTGTCTATCTGTTGCTGCGCCGCTGGATGCCCGAGCGGCTGGCGCGCTGGTATCTGCCAGTGCTCGCCACCACGCCCATCTTTTACGGCGGAGCGCAGTACGCCAACCATGACATGCTGGTGGCCGGATTCATCAGCGCTGCAATCGCGCTCGTCGCCGATGCTGCCTTGTCGATGCAGGCAGGTCGCCGCTGGCGCTGGCAATTGGCCGGCGGATGGGTGGCCGCTGCGCTGGGCCTGCTGAGCAAAGGGCTGATCGGTATCGTGCTGCCGGGCGGTGTGATCTTTTTCTGGATGCTGATGAGCGGACGCTGGCGCCAGATCATCCGATTGTTCTGGTGGCCCGGCCCGCTACTGTTTCTTTTGGTGGGCGCGCCATGGTTCTTGCTGATGCAGCGACAGTTTCCGGACTTCTTGCACTACTTTTTTGTGTATCAGCACTTTCAGCGCTTCTCGCAGGGCGGGTTCAACAATCCACAACCGCTCTGGTTCTATCCTGCCGTACTGTGCTTGACCTCACTCCCGTGGGCGCCATGGCTGCTGGCACGCTGGCGTATCGATCGCTCGGCTGCGGGTGCACCGCCTGACGACACCGCCAAGGCCATCCGGCGACTGCTGTGGACCTGGGTTGTGCTGATCCTGGTTTTCTTTTCTATCCCCTCATCCAAGCTGGTGGGCTATGTGCTTCCGGTGGTGCCACCGCTATTGGCGCTGATTGCCGAGGCTTTCGTGAGCGCTTTTTCCATCAGCGCGCGCTGGCGCATCGCGCTGCTATTGCTCGCGGGCGGCCTGTGCATCGTCGGGACTATCGCTGTCACCCAGGCTGACGACATCTCCAGCGAGCCGCTGGCAACGGCCTATCGGCAAAACGCACAAGACGGTGAGCCACTGGTCTTTGTGCGCACCTATCGCTTCGACGTGCCGTTCTACGCAACACTTCGCGAACCTGTGACGGTGGTGAGTGACTGGACTACGCCAATCACCAAAGACAGCTGGCCCAAAGAGCTGGCTGACGCGTCGCGATTCAGACCGGCGCTCGGGCAGCACGTACTGGTCGATGTGACCCGGATGAAAGCCTTTCTGTGCAGCCAGCCCGTTAGCTGGGTGATCGTGCCCGCCGACTACGCGGCGGGAGTCGACGCACTCAAAAATATTGCACCCGTTGCGCGCAACAGACTCTATGTGTTGCTGCGGGTCGATGCGTCCGGCCCGGATATGCACTGCCGCTGAATTGATCCCATTGAATGGATTAAATCACCTTTGAATACCTGCAAACCGATTCGGATAAGCACATCTCGGAACAAGGAGCTCACCATGATGATCAACCGTACTGCCGCCTGTCTGTTCACCGCTGCGACGATCACCTTCGCGGCCGGCGTTGAGGCGCAGACCGCCTCACCGCCCGCCGGACTCGATGATGCGGCTGTGCAATCGACGCGCGCGATGGCCAACGAGTTACTGACTCAACTGGGCCAAAAGCTGAAAGCGTCGCTATCGGCGGAGGGACCGGAGTCGGCGGTCAGCGTGTGCAAGGAAGCCTCGCCCGCGATCGCCAAAGCGCTCTCTGCAAAGCACGGTGCGCAGATGACACGCGTCGGCACCCGAGTGCGCAATCCGGCACTGGGTACGCCGAACGCTTGGCAAAAAGAAGCACTGGCACAGTTTGAGATGCGGCTGTCACAGGCCGAGTCGCCGACCAACATGGAATACTGGAGCGTAGTGGATACCGGTAACGGCAAGCGCGAACTTCATTACGCGAAAGCCATCCCGGTACAAGCCATGTGCGTGACCTGCCACGGGACAGCATCGGACATCCCAGCCACGCTGGCAGAAAAAATCCGCGCAGAGTATCCGCAAGACCAGGCCACTGGCTACAGCGTGGGCAAGCTGCGCGGTGCCGCAGTGATCAGCCGTCCCCTGCCCTAGTACAGCCTCGACACAAGACGCACACCAACAAGCGTAAGAATGCCGTCAGACTACAGGCGCATTGTTCTCGCTGGGTTGTGCTACCCGCGTAACAGGAACGAACGTGTCAATCAGTAATCCAGAATTCTCTCAGTCCTCGATCATGCAGCCGGTCAATGTGACCGGCATGGGCAATCGCGCTCACGACTCGTTGCCAGTGCTGCTGCTGGCAGCTATCGGGGTGGTATTCGGCGATATCGGTACCAGCCCTTTGTACGCGCTCAAAGAATGCTTCAGCCCCGAGCATGGCATTCCCTATTCCGAGGGTGCCGTGCTGGGCATCGTCTCGATGATCGTCTGGTCACTGATTCTGATCGTGACGGTCAAGTATGTCGTGTTCGTTCTGAGAGCGGACAACAATGGTGAGGGCGGCGTGCTGTCGCTGATGGCACTGGCGATGCGCGCAACGCGATCCGACCGGCAAAAGATCACGACCGGTCTGCTGATGCTGGGCGCACTGGGCGCCTGCATGCTGCTGGGCGAATCGGTGATCACGCCAGCGATCTCGGTGCTGTCGGCGGTTGAAGGCCTGGAGGTGATCACGCCCGACCTGAAACGCTATGTGATACCGATCACGCTCGTGATCGTCATCCTGCTGTTCTACGTGCAAAGCTACGGCACGGCAGCCGTGGGGCGCTGGTTCGGTCCCATCATGCTGATCTGGTTCTCGGCGCTGGCCATACTCGGCATGATGAACATCTGGCAGAACCCGATGATTCTCAAGGCGGTCTCGCCATACTACGCGGTGGCCTTCATTCACGAGCATGCGCTGCAGGCCTATATCGTGATGGGGTCGGTGGTACTGGCCGTCACGGGCGTTGAGGCACTGTATCTGGATATGGGGCATTTCGGACGCAAGCCGGTGCGGCTGGCTTGGCTGCTGGTCACCTTGCCTGCCCTGCTCACCAATTATTTCGGTCAAGGCGCGCTACTGCTCAGCAACCCGCAAGCTGCCGAAAACCCTTTCTTCCTGATGGTGCCCGAGTTTCTGCTGTGGCCCATGGTCGTCCTGGCGACTGCCGCGACCGTGATCGCTTCGCAGGCCGTGATCTCTGGCGCGTTTTCGCTGGCGAATCAGGGCATTCTGCTTGGTTTTCTGCCGCGCATGCAGATCCTTCACACCTCGGAAACCGAGCGTGGCCAGATCTACATGCCGATGGTGAATTGGCTGCTACTGGTGCTGGTCATTTTTACGATTATTCAGTTCAGAGAGTCTGGCAACCTCGCAGCCGCGTACGGCATCTCGGTGACGACCACCATGCTGATCACCACCAGCATGCTGGCGGTGGTGATGTACAACGAATGGAAAATCAAACCCGTGTTCGTTGTACTCCTGGTGGCGATATTTTTCGTGCTGGATTTTTCGTTCTGGACGGCCAATCTGATCAAAGTGAAAGATGGCGGGTGGTACCCGCTGGGACTGGGTGCGATCTGCTTTGTGATGCTGACCACCTGGTACAAAGGCCGCCGGCTGCTGCGCGAGCGCATCGTCGCCGACTCGATACGGCTGCAGGATTTTGTGTCGGCGCTGCTCGCGCATCCGCCGCATCGGGTCGAAGGCACGGCCGTGTTCCTGACCGCGCACATCGATTTCGTGCCCGTGGCGTTGCTGCACAACCTGAAACACAACCGCGTGCTGCACGAGCGCGTGATTTTCCTGAAACTGTCGATCTGGGATGTCCCTTATGTGCGTGACGAAGAGCGATTGACGGTGAGTGAGCTGGGCAGCAATGTGTACGTGATCCGCTCTGTGCACGGCTTCAAGGAGACGCCAGACATCAATCAGGTGCTGGCGCTGCTCGAGCAGCAGCATGGCATGAAGCTGGATCTCGCCGATACCTCATTCTTCCTCGCGCGCGATACCGTGGTGCCCAGCAACCTGCCAGGCATGGCCATCTGGCGCGAGCGGCTGTTCGCGTGGATGATGCAAAACGCTGCGAAGCCATCCGATTTCTTCAAGATACCGCCCAACCGGGTGGTGGAGCTCGGCACCAAGATCGAGATCTGACCGGCTCGCGCCTGCTCAGTCTCCTGCGGCGAGGCCTTCCCGCCTCGGGTCAGCGCCGCCGGTCCAGCCGTCGCGATCCCGGACAATGGCCTGTACACCGCTGGGCATGGGCATCACGCTGACGCGATGTCCCTTGTCACGCAGCGAGCTCGCAAAGCTCTCCAGCGCCGTGCCACGCTCGAGTTCGATATCGCGATTGCGGCTGCCCATGTTCGGATGCGCAATGGCCTGCTGCACATCCATCCTCCAGTCGAGCACACCGATCAGTGTCTTGGCGACAAAATTGATGATCGCGCTGCCGCCGGGCGATCCCGCCAGCAGATAGAGCTGATCGCCGGAAGTCGCGATCATCGGTGCCATTGAGCTACGCGGCCGCTTGCCGGGCTCGATACGGTTGGCGACCGGCCTACCCTGCGCGTCGCGCGGCGAGAGCGAGAAATCGGTCAGCTGATTGTTCAGCAAAAATCCTCGCACAAAGATCTTGCTGCCGAATTCAGATTCGATCGTGCTCGTCATCGACACGCCATTGCCGTCGCGATCGACGGCGACCAGATGCGTCGTCGATGGCAGGTCGGGCGCATTGCCCTGCCCACGCCGCTCAAGAAAGCCCACCGGGTCGCCGGGCAAGGCCGTACCCATGCTGATCCGGCCATCGATGTGTGCACCGCGTGCCTGCACGTAAGCGGGATCAAGCAGTGCTCTCACCGGGACACGAACGAAAGCCGGATCAGCGAGATAACGGTCGCGGTCCGCGAATGCCAACCGGCCCGCCTCGGCAAAGTAATGCAGCGCCTCCAGCGACAGCGGCATCATCTCGTCCACCCGGTGCTGTTCCAGCATGCCCAACATTTGCAGCACGGCGATACCCCCTGACGACGGCGGACCCATACCGCACAAGCGCAGCGCACGATAAAGTCTGCACACCGGCTCACGCTCCACGGCTCGGTAACTGGCGAGATCCTCCAGGCTGAGATCGCCCGCTCTGGCATGCGCGCGCACGGCGGCCACGATGTCGTTCGCTATCTCGCCCTGATAAAACGCCTGGGGACCCTGTCGAGCGACGCTCATCAGCACCTGCGCCAGCGCCGGGTTCTTCAGCAGATGCCCGACAGCCGCAGGCTTGTCATCCGGATAGAAATACGCTCTCGCCGCCGGCTGATCGTACAGATCACGATTACCTGCGATTTGCGCATGCAGCCGCGGTGAGACCGGAAAGCCCTGCTCCGCCAATCGGATCGCGGGCTCGAACAGACGCGCCCACCGCAAACGACCGTGGCGCCCATGCGCTAGTTCCAGCATGCGCAGCAGCCCGGGGGTTCCGACCGCCAGTCCACTGTTGACGGCCTCGGCAAATGCCAGCGGTTTCCCATCGATGAGGAAACGTGCATCGTTTGCCGCCCGGGGCGCGGTCTCGCGCCCATCGTAACTACGCACACGGCGACTACCGGCGTCATACGCCAGCAGGAAGGCGCCGCCACCGAGCCCGGATGACTGTGGCTCGACCAGTGCCAGCACGAGCTGCATCGCAATCGCCGCATCCATCGCGGAACCGCCTTGCCGCAATGCCCAGGTACCCGCCTCCGTGGCCAGCGGGTTGGCCGATGCCGCCATCCAGTGACGGGCTCTTGCCAACCCTTTGCTCGTCTGCGCCGTCGCCTGCTCGGGATTGGCGTCGGCGGTGTCGGGCGCGCGCGCCCGCAGCGGCGAGGGCAAGACCAGAACGACGATGAATAGCAGTTTCAGCAGTTCGCTTGACAATCGGGTCATGGCAGAGAGGTGAGAGGTTCTGAGTTGGCAGATGCATCCGCAGTGTTCTGCAATGATGCCATCAAGAAATTGTGCGGTATGATCTTATCTAAAGTGCACAGACCAGCAGACGGACCCACCGCCTTGATTTTTGCCGGCTGCTGCCGATTGATCTGTCTCATTGTCCGACCAGGAAACCAGGATGGCTGAAGAAGCCGAAGACAACAAGCCCGCCGAAGGCGCCGAGGCCGCGCCGGCCCCAGCCCCCGAGGCAGCGCCGCCGTTAGAGCCTATCGTCAAAAAGAAGAAGATCGATGGCGACCACGCGGGCGCGCACGGTGGCGCATGGAAGATCGCTCTGGCCGACATGATGACGGCGATGATGGCGTTCTTTCTGCTGATGTGGCTGCTGGGCTCGACCAACGAAGACCAGCGCAAGAGTATTGCCGACTACTTCAAGCCTACCTCGCACAGTAACGTGACGATGAGCGAGCGTCCTGGCCCGGGCGGGCTCATGGGCGGCTTCTCGGTGATGGATAGCGATGGGATGCCGTATGCCGGCAAGACCACGAGCGTCTTCGAGCGCGAGACCCCACGCTCGGAAGCCGGCACGCAATCCGGCGATGGCAAGACCAAGGATGAGACCAAAGACAAGAATCCCGATGAACTGTCGGCCGAGGAACGACAGCGGATCGCGGCCGAGGCTGACCAGAAAAATTTCGACAAGCTCGAGAAAGAGGTGCGCGAGAGCCTGTCGCTAAACAAAGAACTCGAAAAGATCAAAGACCAAGTGAAATTCGTCCGCGAGAAAGATGGGCTGCGCATCGAAGTGATCGACAAGGCCGATTTCTCGATGTTTGGCCTCGGCACGAACAAGATGCAAGCGCGGGCCATGACCCTGATCCGCGAAGTTGCCAAATCACTGGCGGCCATGCCGAACAAGGTCGCAGTACGCGGGCATACCGACAGTCTGGCCTATGACGATGGCGTGAACAGCAACTGGTCATTGTCGGGTATGCGTGCCGAGACCACGCGACGCCTGCTACAAGAGGCCGGGCTGCCCGAGAGTCGTTTCCAGCGCATCGAGGGCGTGGCCGATACGGTGCCCTATGTGCCCAACAATCCCGCTGATCCGCGCAATCGGCGGATCAGTATCACCATCCTGTATCAGGATGTCGGCGGCAAGGCGTAAACCCCATGCGCGCTATTCTGCACACCGGCCTGTGTCTGTCGCTTGTGATGGCCGGAGTTGACGTCCTCGCTCAGAACGCCCCTGCGGCAAACGCCAAACCTGCCGAGCAAAAACCTGCAGCAGCGGCCACCGACACAAAAAAGCCCGCCGAAGAAAAAAAATCGGCAGACACCAAAACCACCGCTGGCAAGCCAGAGGCGAAAACTGACCCGAAGATGGGCGCCAAGGCAGACCCAAAAGCGGAAGCCAAGGCCGATAACAAGACTGCCAGCGGTCAGGGTGGCAAGGCCGATCCAAACGCTGCCGACAGCGTCATGTCTTCAGCGAACGACAAAGATTCCCGCAAGAACGCCAAGAGCGATGGACCACCCTGTGTGGTCGCCGAGTTCCGCGCGCTCGGGATCGATGTGCACGATCCGGTGAAACGCCGCACGCAAGCGATGAGCTGGCTGAAAAAACGCGCGAAGAACTGTTCGGTCGATCAACTGCTGATGATCAGGAATAATCGCTCGCAGTGGATGGGCACGGCGGACTCGGCCACGATGGCCGCTGAGGTGGATGCGTTGCTGGAGGTGTTCGCCGCGGATAACCCACAAGTCGCCGCGCTCCTGTACGGCACGGTGCCCCCACCGGCCGAAGAGAAGTAAGCTGACAACGATACCCCGCAGGGCCGAGCAGCTTTAAGGAACGTCTAACACAGACGGCTGAGCACTCAGCCGTCGCGTCCCATCATCAGGAAAGAAGGAATCGCAGCCTTGATGCGGCTGCGCGCCACTGGCATGCGCGCGGCTTCGTTGACCGCAGGACGCTGTACAGGCTCGGGCGTGGAATTGCGCACCGCGCGGAAGCGGTCAAGAATCGAGCCGCTGACCTTCTGCGTGAGCGCGCCGTGTTTCGAGGCCTGACGGATATCGGCTTCGGTCTGGCCCAGCTGCTCAATGGAACGACCAAAGTCGAGGAAATTCTCGCGAATTTCTTCATTGGTCGTCATGACGAAGAATTCATTGCCGAAGAACTCGCCCGCGCTATTGCTGTACATGACGGGCGGCGACAGGAAGAATCCGGCGTTGAATGATTTTGAGAAAATGCCCTCGTAGGTCTGCAGGTTGTCCACGCGGCTGGGCACGATCACCAGCTTGGGCGGATTGCGCATGCGCGAGTTGAAGACGAACGAGAAACGGTTGACGAATTCGAGCGTGCTGTCGAGTTCGACACGCGAGAGCGAGCTGGGTACCAGCACGAGATCAAACTCGAACAGAAAATCCGGAGGCAGCACATCAGCCCAGGTCAGGTCGGCGATCACCACCTCCATCGTCTCCACCGATTTGCGGAGCGATTCCTTGGCTTTCAGCAGTGCGACGCCGGATCCTTTGGCATTCGGCAGGTCCACCGTCTGGCAATTAATGCCAATCGGATAAGCTTTTTTGACCCACTTACCAGAAGTCGCCTGATGGTCAAAATCAATTAGAGAAGTCTTCTTGCCCGATATATAGGCAAAATAGGCCGCTAAATTGGCAGATACAGTGCTTTTGCCAACCCCACCCTTTTGACTGGTTATCAGTATTTTAAGCGCCTTGCTCATGAGATTCCTCTGATTTTGATGCAAGCCTTTGATTTTGGGGCACATTCCCAAATAAAATATTGCCTTGAGGGAAATTTTGCCATAATATAACTCGGAGTATAGATCAATAGTTTTTGAATACTCAATATTTTTTTGAGCTGGCTTCAAAATTTACATAGACAATAGGGATTCGATTATGGCAAAAGCCTCGTCAAAACCGACCATGATGCGCTTTGAACCGAAGACCGGCTGGTCCGAGGCAGACGCATCACCAACGGCCGACGTAGTATCGATCACTGACCATCCACGCATGGAGTCTCGCATTGAACCTCGTGTGGAGCCCATTGAAGATGACAACTACTCTGCAGAAGCACTGGTCGCGCTAGGTGAATCGATCCAAGATGTCTTCGATAGTCTGCAGATCAATGATCCTCGTCTGCAGGCATGGACACAGGTGCATGCCGCGATCAAACTGATCGGCACCAAGCTGCAAGAGAAAAAAGCGCTCGAAGCGCGCATCATCGCGCTGGGCAAAGAAGTCGAGAGCGTGCGCAATCTTGCCTCCGAGCTGGTCGTCTCCGCCTGCCGCAGCGAACAGGAAGTGCATGAAACCTCCAAGCTCCGCTTGCAGATCGCCGAGTCGCTGAGCGACAAACTCGTGTCGGCGCTGAAAGGCTAAGGACCTTCGCTGAATGCCCGCTCGATCACGTCGCGCCTCTTATTTGCTGGCACTGAACTGGTCGCTGTTCGGTGGCGTGTATGCGTGGATATCGCTCGCGCAAGGCAACCTGCTCTGGTGGCTGAGACTCGACTGGGGAAGCTGGCTTAGCGATTTTGCCGCCTTTCCTTCGCTCGGACAGATACCGGCGGGCAGCGTGTGGATCCTCTGGCTGATCATCAGCCTGTTGGTGACGCTCACCTACCTCTCGTCAACGCGCTCGAGTGAACCGGCTGTCATCACACCGATAGAGCCGGAGATCGAAAAGCCACTGATCCCCAACCCAGAATTGATGGATTCCCGTCCGGATCTGAAAGAAAAAATCCTGCGACTGCATCAGTCGCTGGACAAGATCTAAACGCCCGCCCCAGTTAGTGGCGGCCGGGTTTTGTCGCGGGTGCTGAAGGCGCTGAAGGTGATGCAGCACTCGAAGCCGCCGGCGCAGCAGATCCCGATGCCGCCGCGTCAGGCGTCAACACTTGCACGCGACGTCCGTTGGTTGCCTGCGTATGTCGCGCATTCATTTTGTAGAGCTTCTTGAATGCCGCTAATTGCGCATACGAGATCTCTATCGGCGTCTTCATTACATGCCATTTCACGTCTTCGGTGCAGGGTGGCGTGGTCAGTGAGCCAATGTACGCAAAATACGTTGGATCGGCTGGCAAGAGATCAGCAGGATTGAAGCTGGCCAGCGGTGCGGTCTTGCCTTCACTGCCGGGCAAATTGTCAAACACCGGCTTGAGCGCGGCGTTTTCCTTTCCCAGCTTGATCAGTACTGCAACCACACCCAGCTTGGTATCGCCTGCACGGTGCACCAGGTGCGCCACCATGTGGCTGGCCATGCCGTTGATTTTCTCTTCACTGGGCGTGTGGAAGTGAAACTGGACGAGACGATATTCCAGCCCTTCGAAACGCGCCGATCCTGAGTTGGTCAGATTCACCTGAATGGTGTGACCGTTATTGACAATCTCGCCCGGTCCCGCCTTGTAGCTGAAGGGTATCGGCTTCAAACCGCCACGTTCAGCCTCTCGCTCTTCAATATTGATCGGCGACTGCCGCTTGCCCACGCCGCAGGCACTAAAAGCAGAGTCGAGTTTTCCCCAGGCACGCGACCCCTTCTCGCCTTCGTATTCCCACACCGTTTCCGGGCCGCCCGCATGTGCGCACGAGGCAAACAGCATTGCAACCCATGCAGACAGAAACTTTGCTTTCATTGCAGACCTTTTCGGTTAACCGATCTAAGAGTAACAGGGCGAAATTGTACCGGCGAAGCTCTCGCCTTTCAGGCAATCGGATTTTCCGAGAAAACCTTGAGAGACGTGACGATCAAACAAGGCGGCTCGACCGCACCCAAGGCATGGCAAGAGCGCTCGCCTACCGTACCCAACCTGCCTGCAGCCAGTGCGCGTAGCGTGGCAGGAACGGCCAGGCGATCAGGCGGGTTTGTGTGCCGATCGGAAACACGTTTGAGGTCAGATGATCCATCCATTCCCCGTTGCCGCCGACCTGCGCCAACAGGCGCTTGTGCAAGGGGGTGCCGGACAAGCCATCGACCAGTGCGCCTTCGGGCGTGTTCACTGCCGAGAAGCTCATCACCGGCGCTGCCGGCTGCCGTCCCGGCTCCACCGGCCCGGAGAACAGATCATGGACACTACCCCAGTCGCGACCCGAGAGCCGCCCTGCGATGCCCTCCAGTTCGCGCTCTGCGCGGTCCAGCTCGCGCACCCGGTACAGATGCTGGCCGAGTACATTGTCAAAGAAAATGCTTGCCTGCGTATGATCGGCTAGCAAGACATCCAGTTCCCGCATCGCATCGAGCTGCAGCGCCACAAGCTCGGTGCCCGCCTGCCGCAGCATGCGGCCATGATTGAACCGGAACAAACGCTCGGCATAGGGATCGACATCGACGAGCACGACGCGCTCGAACCGCTGCAGCCAGCGGCCCGGCATCATCCATCCGGCGCTACCACCGATAAGCAAGAGCTCGGCATGCCGAGGCTCCACACCAAGGAGCCAGTGCGCGATCAGATCGGACGTTACCCGCCATTGCCGACGCCGAAAAAAAGCGCGCAGGTGCCAGCGTAATCCTCCCGTGGTGTCACGCGTCACGGTAGGCCATGGCGGTGCAGGTCAACCGTCGTGCAGCGAAGCACAGCGACGTGGCAAGCGGGGTCATCCAAGAGCCATCCGGTGATCAGCGTTTTGGCAAGCCGCCGGTCGCCGCGCCGACCGAGGCGCCGATGGCAACATCCTTGATGATGTCCGAGGTACTCTGCCCTTGCCCGCCACAGCTCTCGGCCATGGTCGACGCATCCAAGCGATCAGCGGCGTCGAGCCCAGCGTTCGCGGCGACGACCGGCAGCAACAGGCCGCCTGAGAGCAGCAGCAGCGCTGGTGTCGCCACCAGGGCCGCGGTCTTGACTTCCTTGTGCCGCTCACTCGCGGCTCGGCTGTTCTGGCAGCTGCGGCTGTGGTACTGAGGATGATTGGAATCGAGATGAATCGCCGTCAGCTCAGACTGGCTTGCGCAACCAGTCAGACCGATCAGGATGACGAGGACGGCGGCGGAACGACGGTGAGCAATAGTCATCGCTGGCACAGAACGAAATCCGAGAGGGCTTCATTCTGGCAATTTTCAGAACTGTTGTAAACAAGAAACTCAACTCACCAGAACAGAGACCACAGCAAGCCGAGAATGGCGCCCCACTTCAACAGGTAGTACAGGCGACTGTTGTAGTCCTTCAGCTGCTTGGCCTTCAGCCTGAGCTGGTAGAAACCGCTGAACAGCTGATTGAGCACACCCACGCCCTCGCCTTCGACATTTTGCGACGAAGCCGCCGCCATCACATGGCGCGCGAATAGCCGATTCAAGCCGCGCATAGGCGCACCCCAGAGCGGTCGCTCGACATCGCAAAACAGCACGACACGCTGATGATCGGTCTTGTTGGCCGCATGATGGATGAAGGTCTCATCGAACATCACCGCCTCGCCGTCTTTCCAGTGATAGCGCTGTCCGTCGACATCGATGAAACAGTCAGGGTCATTCGGCGTGACCAGCCCGAGGTGATAGCGCAGCGAGCCGGCGTAAGGATCGCGATGACGGACCAGCGTCGCACCCGGCGGCAGCGAGGCAAACATGGCGGCCTTGATGCTCGGGATTTGCTTGAGCAGTGCGAGCGTCTTCGGACAGGCCGCCGCTGCCGAGGGCAGCTCCTTGCCATACCAGCTGAGATAAAAGCGCTTCCAGCCCGTGCGGAAAAAAGAATTGAAGCCAAGATCGTTGTAGCTGGAAGCCGCGCGGATCTGACCCTCATCGGCCAGTGCCATGGCTTCGTCACGAATGATTTCCCAGTTCTGATGGAGCAGCTCCAGCTCGGGGAAGTCTTTCTGGTCGATATAGGCCGAGCGGGGTGTGCGCGAGAACAGGTACATCAGCGCATTGACCGGCGCGATCAGCACGGTGAAATCCGTCAGCGCGCGCACGAGACCAAAGCGCACCGTGCCGCGCAGGTGCGCATACAGCGCCGAAGCGATAAACACCACAAGTACCCAGTGCCGGGGCTCCAGCGGCAATCCCATGCAAGACCTCCAGTGACGATAACCCGTAAGTGTAAATCACCCGACCTTCTCGCAGAGAAAATCCTTCAGCCGCGACGCGGTGCCCAGAGGCTGTTATAAAATTTCTGTATTGCAACAGTCGGAAAGCAGGATGATCGATTCCATCAACAACCTGAGCCTGTTGCTCATTGCCGGCTACTTTCTGTTCCTGGTCATGAGCCTCACCTGGCGCGGCAAAGTCGTCAGTGGTCCTTGGTGGTTCCTGCTGCGCAGCTTTTTCCCGAACTGGCGCTTCTATCACGGCGCGGGGCATCAGCCGCGACTGTTTTGGCGCATCGCGGACGTCCAGGGCACCTGGTCAGAGTGGGCCCTGTTCATGCCCCGCGCCCGGCTGTCATGGATGAGCCTGCTTCACAACCCGCGCGGCAATCTGACGCTTGCCGAACAAAACCTCGTCGACCATCTGAGCGCTGATCTCGCCGCATTGCCCGATCACGCAGAGGTCCGCCATCTGGTGACTTACCAGATGGTGCAGCGTCTGACGCGCTGGCTGATCACCTGCGAAGGCGCTTCTCCCTCGCACTATCAGTTCCAGTTACGTCGGGTACCCGCGCTCGAAGCGATGCCTGAAGAAGAGGATGCGCTGCTGACCTCACCGGTACTGCGCTGGTAGGTCATGGATCTGTACCTTGCCCGTCGCGCGCTGGAATGTCTTCTGGCGACCAGCCTGCTGATACAAAGCCTCGAATTCCTGCGCATACGTCACTTCGGCAATATGGCCGCTGTCTGGTCCTGGGAGGTGCAAAAAACGGATGTTGCTCATGCACCGGCGTGGCTACGGCCTCTGTTCGACTGGCTGTATCAGGAAAGGATTCACCGGCTACACCTGCTGCTGCGCACTGGCGCCGCCGCCAGCCTGTACGCCGGCGTCAGCGTCGGCAGCAGCACTTTTCTGTTCGTCAGTACGATACTGATCCTCATCCGCTGGCGCGGCGCATTCAATGGCGGCAGCGATTTCATGACACTGGTGGTGCTCACCGGCGTGCTCATATCGCAGCTGGCGCAGCCCTTGGTCGGCGCGACACTGGCATGGAAGGCCGGGCTCTGGTACATCACCATTCATTCGATCACGTCCTACTTCATCTCGGGAGCGGTCAAGCTGCTTCAACCCGAGTGGCGCGACGGCAGGATACTGACGCATTTTCTGGATGGGGGCATCCACGGGCCGCTGCCCGCAGACAGTCTGTTTCGTCATCGCCGTGTCGCGATGACTGCCTCCTGGTGTTTCATCGTTTGGGAATGTCTGTTCCCGCTCGCGCTAGCGGGACCGCAGTGGGCGATGCTGTGCTGCGGCGTGGCGGCGGTTTTTCACCTGCTGGTGTTCCGGTTTTTCGGATTGAACCGCTTTGTCTGGGCGTGGTGCGCGAGCTTTCCGGCGATTATTTACTGCTCGGGGCAGTGGTAGGTCGACCTACAGTTCGCCCCGCGCCGCCATGTCGCAAGCCTCTTTCATTGACAGCGTCGCCATCTCCTCCAGCCATCCAAGATCAAGCGCCTGATGCGCCTCGCAAATGAACCAGGGCTCGCGCGAGTCCGGCTCCAGCATCACGCCATGGTCAATCAGTTTCCATGCAAACGCGCGGTACAGATCGCTGTTCGTCACGCGCCAGTCGCGGTAATTGGTCGGCACTGAAGGCGTAAAGTGAATGCCGAACATCGCCGGCGGACCCGCAAACGCATACTCGATACCCGCGCCTGCAAACACACGACCCAGCAGATCGCGAATCTGCGCACCCACCCGGTCTATCGTCTTCAGCGCATCCGTCTGATCGAGTATCTTCAGCGTGGCATGCGCGGCCGAGAGCGCCACCAGATTACCCGTGTAGGTGCCACCGTGCACGACGCCGCCCTTGTAAGAGCCCACCACATCCATCACCTCGGCGCGGCCGCCAAAGGCAGCCACCGGATAGCCATTGCCCATCGCCTTTGCATAGGTCGTCAGATCGGCATGGATGCCGTACAACTGCTGCGCGCCGCCCCTGGCAACGCGAAAACCAGTCTTGACCTCGTCGATCACCAACATCGCGCCATGCTCGGTGCACAGGTCGCGCAGGCGCTGCAGCCATGCCTGAGTCGCCGAGATGCTGCCCGCATTACCGATGATGGGTTCCAGCACCACGCAGGCGATCTGCTCGCCGCGATGCCTGAACAAGGCCTCGAGCATCGGCGTGTCGTTCAGCACGATGAGCTCGACCAGATCACGCGCCCGTCCCGGGATGCCACCACCGAAAGGAATGACCGACGGCGGCACACTGCCTTTCGGATCCCAATGCTCGATGTCCGACTTCCACATCATCTCGTCATACAGACCGTGGAATCCGCCCTCGACGATGACAACACGATCGCGCTTTGTGTAGCCACGTGCGGTACGCACTGCGCCCATCACCGCTTCGGTGCCCGAGTTTGCAAAACGCATTTTTTCGATGTTCGGGCACATCGACTTGATCTGCTTGACCACTTCGGTATCGAGCGAGGTCGCAAATCCGGACAAGGTGCCGCGCTGCGTGATCTGCTCGACGACTGCCGCGTCGACGCGGTCATCGCGGTAGCCGAGAATGATCGGGCCATAGCCCAGACGAAAATCAACATAGCGACGGCCATCGCAGTCGGTCAGCCAGCAGCCTTTGGACGATTCGACAAAGACTGTGCGCTCATCACCCCAGTAGCGATAGTTCTCGGCCACCCCTTGCGGCATGTGGTGATGCGCCTCGTCCATCAACTGCGCCTGTCGTGCTCCGCGTTTGCTGAAATCCTGCATGGTCTCTCGTCAAATCAAGTGGCTCACAGTGGCTGCCCATGGGGTGGGCGCAGCAGCAGGCCGACACGTTCCTCCAGCAGCTTCACCACATGGAGCTCAGCAGCGGATTCGCCGTAGGTCTCCATCGCCTGGCGGAACAGTGATTCGACGAAGCGGCCCATGGTCAGCTCATAGCCCTGGCTACGGGCAATCTCGTTCACCAGACCCAGATCCTTGCAGCATAGCGCCAGTGAAAAACTCGGATCGTAATGACCCGCAAAAATGGACGGCACATCATGCTCGGCGACCCAGCTATTGCCCGCGCTGGATTTAATCGCTTCCCACACAATCTCCAGAGGCACGCCGGCCTTCGCCCCCAGCATCAGCCCCTCGCCGATCGCGGCGGCGCTGACAAACCAAAGCAAATTGGTCAGCAGTTTGATCGTTGCGCCATTGCCCGGCGCACCCACATGAAACACTTTGTTGCCGAGCACATCCAGGAGAGGCTTGTGTTTTTCAAAGCATTGCGCATCACCGCCAACAAAAATCGACAGCCGTCCCTCGGCCGCCGCATCGATCGCATTCGTGATCGGCGCCTCCAGAAAATCAATACCGCGCTGCTTTGCTTTCTCGACTAATTCACGGGCAAGATCAGCAGCACTGGTCGAGGTATCGATGATCGTCGTCCCCGCAGGCAGCGAAGCGATCAGACCCTCCTCGCCCAGCATGACCTCGCGCACCTGAGACGGTCCCGGCAATGAGCAGATCACGACATCGCATTGCGCCGCGCCCTCAGCAAGGCTGGACACGTCGCGAGCACCCAGGCTGACGAGACTCGCCGTTTTTTCAGTCGCTTTGTCGAACACGCACAGCGAGTAGCCCGCACGAATGAGATTAGCGGCCATGGGCTTGCCCATGTTACCGACCCCGACAAAGAAAAGGCGCGGCTTGCCCGCGCCTGAGGCACCCGGTGTCGTGGAAGCTGTCATTACCAATCAGACCTTCCTGAACGCGATGAAGTGGCTTGATTTCTCGGCACTGGCATCATGCTCGAAACCATGCTCGGACAACAGCGCCAGCGCCTCCGGCCAGCGGTAAGTTCGGTAATTGATGGTCTGCGACATCACGATATGTGCGTCATCGGCAAGGTAGTAATGCTTGACGAAGCCATGCTCTGCCGGTTCGATTTTTTGCGAATACAGCATGCCATTGGAGACCGGTTTTTCATAGTCATGGTGCGGACCTTGAATACCCAGCAGCAGCCGGCCGCCCGAGTTCACATGGCCGGCCACGCGCTCGAGCCCCTGACGGTTCTCTTCTTCCTGATACAAATGGCTGACCATAAAAGGTTCGCTATCGCCATCGACCACAAAATACCAGACCCCACCATACGAGAAAGCGAGGTCGTAGCGCTTTTGTAAATCGAAATTCGTGACATTCTGAAGCGAGAGTGAAATGTTCGGAAACTGCTGCAAGCGCTCGGACGCAATCGACAGCATCGCCTCGGTAAGATCGACGCCCATGATTTCCGCACCTGGCTGGCGCTGGCCAAGTTCTTCCAGAATCAGCCCCGTGCCGCAACCGATCTCAAGTACGCTGCCGAAGCTGCTGTTTCGGGTAATGTTTTCTACGATCTTCTGATAATCGTAATAGCCTGATGTCATGATCAGGTCGTAATACGCTGACATATTGGTGTAATCGCCCATGTGCTTTTGGAACTCCCCCTGTTTGAATCTACTCAGCGCATCAGACGGTTGCCACCGTGCGCTTTAATTATTATGTGGCGTCTACCCGAGTCGATAGCCTGTCGTTTTTTTGGTCGCATGACATGCACTGACTGAGTGTCAGATCGCATTGGTAACTCGTCAATCCGGATTGTCCTCGCTATAGTGATGACGGTTCTTACGAATCACAAAAACGGCCATCGCCAGCAGAACAATCGCACCTGATTCTGCGAGGAGTTCAAGCGACTCCATTGCCTTCCCCTCGAGGATAATCATCCGACACAAGGCCGTGATCGTAATGTAGATGGGAATGGAGATCGGTATCCTTCGATGGCGATAAAACGCGGCCACCATCCCGATGACTTCGAGGTACAAGAACAGCAGTAGCAGATCAGCCAGTTTCACCGTACCCGACGAGAGGATGGTCTGCACTTCCTGAAAAATGGCCACCACCGTCAGCACAGCAATGACGACCAGAACAGCTCTTTCGGCGACCTCGAAGATTTTTTCTACGATGGACATGGCAGGTCTGCTCTCGTCGGCTACGGGTATTAACTGAAGATCATGACGGAGGCCAAACCGCAGAGCAGGAGCAGAATCATCAGCAAGCTATGCTGAATCACCGTCAGCAGACGGCCATCCGGCGTGTTCCTGTATGTTTTCGTGGCCACCTTGTCGATGTGCAGAAAGCCGGCAACATATTCAATCAGAATGATGATCATCACACCTGCCAACAATCCCTGACCAAACAACTGAAGTTTAGACATCATCGCCTCCTGTTTTTTTTATGATTACGCTCGGGAAGTGCTGCCTAGGTCTACCTCGGGAATGTCACGAGCAGTACCTACAATCGCCCTTTTCGTCAGTCAAGTACCTTACGATTGTTCTTGACCGATATGCCCATTGCATATGGTTCCAGGCTTTGCTCGCTCACACCGTAGGCCGACATGAAACGACTGAACAGCGCCTGCTCCTGTGGGGCAGCCACGCCATCCGCCAGCAAAGAATCGAGCAAATTCAGCAGCACGCACAGCTTCTGATCAGCGTTAAGTAGCGCAGCAGATTCTGCGAGGAAGGCATCCAGATCCTTGGATTTCGCATACTTGCCCGCATTATCGAATAGTGTTTTGTCATTGCCCAGTGCCTGCAGAACCTGACCAATTTCTTCAGCCTCCACCGCTCCGTCGGCATGAATCATGTGCAGCAGCCCAACTGCCAATGTCAACTTGGGCGTCAGATCGGGCGGACTTCCTTTGAACATGTCGAACAATCCCATGGCTTACCCCTGTGGTTTATTGATTAAAAATGCGACCAGACTGCGTCACCGTGTTTTTCAATGGTTGGATTTGCCGGCAATGTTAACCGAGACACCCGACTTACAGGCAGCCCTGTGCTTCAAAAATTGGAAAGCCCGTCATTATGTTGCCATTATCAAATCGAATGATCGACCCATGGGATGACGACGTAGCATCTCAAATTGTCGGCAGCCCGCCTGAGGCCGCCGCCCTCGGTAGCTTTCGCCAACGAAAACCCTCTGCAGAGCGAAGCCCACCAAAGAAAAACGCCTGCTTTGATTCAAAGCAGGCGTCTCAGAGGAACGGCGCGACGGATTACTTGCCGCGCAATCCGTCAAATACTTCCGCAAAACCGGGCTGGTTGTGATGACTGATCACTCCGCGTGCTGCTTCGATCACCAGCGGCACCGGATGCCCGCGCAGCGTGTTGACGATCATTTCATTAATCACCTTGTAGACTTGGCCATCTTCGTCAATGATCTGACCGAGGCGGTTGGCCAGCGGGTCAAACACACCATAAGCCACGAACACCCCAAGGAAGGTACCCACCAGCGCCGAACCAATCAGGGCACCGAGCACCGGTGGCGGTTGGTCAATCGCGCCCATGGTTTTCACCACACCCAACACGCAGGCCACGATACCGAGCGCTGGCAGCGCGCCCGCAATAGAAGCCAGGGTGCCTTGGTACTTCAATTCGTCATGATGGTGTGTCTTGATCGCATTTTTCATCACATCGTCGACCGCATCCGCATCCAGATTACCCTGCGCAATCACGACCAGTCGAAGGGTATCGCAGATCATGTGCACGATCCCGTGATCTGCTGCGAGCTTGGGATACTCGCCAAAGATCGCCGATGAGTCGGGGCCTTCGACGTGGGCTTCCAGTGCCACCGCACCCTCTTTCTTCATCACATTCAGCAGCTTACCCACCAGCAGGATCAGGTCCAGATAATCCTGCGGACCATAGGTCGGCCCCTTGATGCACTTGACGATGCCACCGATGGCGCCTTTGAAGATGCCCAGACTGTTGCCGATCAGTGCCGCACCAATCGCCGAGCCCACGATAATGAAGCCCTCGATAGGAGCCGCCTTGATGATCGGCGCCATTTTTCCGCCCGCCATGATGTAGCCGCCGAATACGCAGCCAAACACGACACCCAGTCCCACGAAGAAAAACATGTGCCTCTCCTTAAGCAAGCCGCAGCGCGCAGCATCCTGGCGCACTCCATCGGTTTGTATATCGACACGGGCGGCAATAATTGAAGTGCGCCGCCGGAAGGTATTATTGCAATTGTGAAACAAAGCTGGCGTGAATACCAGCCCTGAAAAACGTAACGATCATTCGGATAAACAGGTTTATTGCTTTTTTAAAAACATATGTCGGCAAACCGATTCGAAATTGATTCAGAAAAGGCACCAGACTCCGAGGCAGCGCCCGGTCGCCAGCTGGATCATAAAATCAATCAGCCCACCGATCAGCATCGCCGGGACGCCGAGATACACGAGGATCAATAGCCAGCCTGCTGCCGTAATGCGTGGTTTGTCGATGTCATAACCGAGGATGGGCTGAGATTTTTCTTTTTTCATCGAAGGGCCGGATAAGCGTGACACGCCGAGATCACCAGGTCGCCTGATTATAGCCACTGAACACACGACACCATCAATCGCCTCTTCGATTTATGCATATTCTCTGGAATCAGATTGATTATCAGACGTGGGACATCGCTCACATTGCCCATAACAGCGCGATGCAGCAGGACTGGGCCTATGGCACGAGTCTCAAGGCACTGGGTATTGAGGTGCATCGCGCCGAGGTGATACTCGATGGTGAAACGGTCGCGCTCGCGCAATTTATCTGCCGCCGCTATGGTTTTCTGGTGGGATTCGCCCTCTGCACGCGTGGCCCGATATGGCTCAAGCCCCTGCCCGCTGCTGAGCGCGCGCGTGTTTATGTAGCGCTCAAGCGCAGCCTACCGATGAGACGCCCTCGTTTTGCGCTGTTCTCGCCCGACACCCAGGATCCGTCAGATGAAAGCCTGGCTCGCCTGACGCGCGTAATGACCGGTTACTCGACGGTGCTGATCGATCTGACACAGACACCCGAGGACTTCCGCGCCGGCATGGAGGGACGTTGGCGTAATCGGTTGGTGGCCTCGGAAAAAGCTGGCCTGAATGTCGTTCGTACAGGGGCTAATCCTGCGCAATACCGATGGCTGCTTGAAGAAGAACAGTCACAACGTCAGAGCAAGGGATTCCATGGCCTGCCTATCGAGTTTGTCGAGAGCTATATTCATTCGCGCAGCCAAACCTCGAAAACCATGCTCGTGCTGCGCGCCGAGCACAAAAAAGACAAAGTCGCTGCGATGCTCTTCCTGCTGCATGGCAGCGCAGCGACTTATCACGTGGGTTGGTCGAATGAGACGGGTCGTGACACCAATGCGCATAACTTGCTGCTCTGGCGGGCGTTTCATGAGCTCAAAGAGCGAGGTATATGCACGCTGGACCTTGGCGGCATCAATACGCGCAGCCTCGCCGGCATTTCGCGTTTCAAGATAGGCTCAGGCGGCAAGGTCGTGACTTATGCCGGGACCTACGTGTGATGGGTTGGCTCGTAGCTCGCGGCTAGCGCTCAACGGTGCTGGAACGGCGCGCGATAAATCCAGACGGGCTTGTCGGACAGTGTATCGAGCACCGCATCTGGTTTGAGGTCTTGCGCCACGAACTCCAGACTGACCAGATACGCACCCGGTTTCATTTCTGCACTCGCTTTTTCAACTGCCCGAGGCATGGTCTCTGGCCGCTGAAACAGATAGACCATGTCATAACGGCTCCAGTCATCGCGCCACATATCACCCTGCCGTATACGCGCCCACGGACACAACAAGCCAGTGATGATCCGTAGCGGCCAGCTCCATTCCGTGCCATGCAGCGTGACGTCGGGATACACGGAGCGTAGCGCGCGCAGTCCATGGCCCAGCCCGCAGCCCGCATCAAGCACAAGCGCGCCAGTATGCAGCGGCGCATGAGCCGGCAGGTCTGTCAGTGCAGCGGCAGGCGTGGGGAACAGCGGCGCATCGCGCCACGCATTCATCGGGTAGACCAGCAGCACGATCACCAGTGGCAGGAGCCACGCCCAGCCGGGCAAGGCACCCGCGCCAGAAAGCAGCAGCGACAGAGGAAAACCCGCGGCCACCGCAATTCGACGGGACAGCGTCCCGGCCAGCACCGATGCCAGCGCGCCGACAGCCGTCGCCACCGCCACGCTCAGCCAGGGCGAGAGCTCGAGACGCAACAGCACCAGATAGAAAATCCAGCTGAATGTCCACGCCAGCAGCGCAGGCGCAGGCCATCGAAACAGAAAAAAGTTTATTTTCAGCACAAGCGGATTATAGTCGTCACGTGCACAGCCGCAAAAAAATGACTACACTGCGCGCGCAGCATCGTTAACCACACACGGAGACCCGCATGAAAGTCAAACAAATACTGACCGGCGTGGAGCTAGTGATCGCCGACCTCGAAGTCGAACTCAATGGCAGCATGCACTCCAGCCACACACTGTGCGCACTGCTGAAAGATGACAACCAGCGTGAAGTGCTGATACCGCTGAACACACCGGATGGGCGTCCCATTTTCATGAACCCGGACAATGCGATCGCAGACGGCGTCGGGTCGCATGGCACTTCCTGAGGAAGCTGAGTCATGCCCACACGCCAGCTCAGCGAAACCTTCATTCGCTTTTTCGAGTCGGAAAAATCCGGTGGCATCCTGCTGCTCATCTGCACCGCTTTCGCGCTGACGCTGGCGAATTCAACGATCGGTCCGCAGTATCTCGCTTTCTGGCAAACGGAGGTGCTGGGGCTGAGCCTCGAGCACTGGATCAATGATGGTCTGATGGCCATCTTCTTCCTGATGATCGGCCTGGAGCTGGAGCGCGAACTCTATGTCGGTGAGCTGTCGAGCCTGCGTAATGCACTGCTTCCGATATTTGCGGCGCTGGGTGGCATGCTTGTTCCGGCACTGATCCACTATGGGTTCAATGCCGGCCTGCCCGCGCAGGCGGGCATCGGCATACCCATGGCGACCGATATCGCGTTCGCGCTCGGTGCGCTGGCGCTGCTGGGCGCGCGCGTACCTGCGTCGCTGAAAATCTTTGTCGTTGCCTTTGCCGTTATCGATGATCTCGGCGCAATCGTGATGATTGCACTGTTCTACTCGAAAGGTGTGTCGTTCACCTACCTCGCGGGTAGCGTGGCCGTATGGCTGGCGCTGCTGCTGCTCAATCGCTTCCTGCGCGTCACCTATTTGCCAGCCTATCTGATCGGCGGTCTGCTGATGTGGTTGCTGATGCTAAAGTCCGGCATCCACGCCACCCTCGCTGGCGTCATGCTCGCCTTCGCTATTCCTTTCTGGTCGCGGCCTGAGGAAGAGCACTCACCTTCCCATCGGCTGGAGAATCGGCTGCACCGTCCGGTCGCGTTTATCGTGCTGCCTCTGTTTGCACTGGCGAACACCGGCGTGCTGTTGAATGCCGACCTGATCTCTGAACTATTGAGCACCAACAGTCTCGGCATTCTTGCCGGACTAGTGATTGGCAAGCCGCTGGGCGTGGTGGTGCTTTCCCTGTTGGCGATAGGTCTGGGCCTGTCCAAACTACCACCGGACATGCGGATCACGCATCTTGCGGGCGCGGGCATGCTGGGCGGAATAGGTTTCACGATGTCGATATTCATCACTAATCTGGCTTTCGCGGATGATCCGATCAATGTGCATACCTCAAAGATCGCGGTATTCTGCGCATCGCTGATTGCAGGAATCCTGGGGATGATCTGGCTACGGATGTGTGCGATGCCCGATGACGAAGACAGCGGTGCACAGCAAGGCGGAACATCTAGTGAGCGCGAGGCGGTGTGACGGCGGATAGGACGCCGGGTTCAACTCAGGGTTGAGCCCGGCAAATGCTCCTGGACGCCTACAGAAAGCGGTCCAGCAGCTTGCGTGACTGCCTGTCCAATGCCCGCATGTCCAGCACTCGGTAGGTGAGGCCGTGATTGTCCGTGATCAGCAGACCGTTGCCGCGGAGGCGACGAATGTCTTCCTCGCCTTTCAGCACAAAGCTGCTCATTCCTCTGTCGGTTTGCACCGTCCACGTGCTGGGTGTGGAAAAAGTCGAGACAGAAAAAAGCTTCTCGATGTAGGGCATGAAATCGCGCTGCGCGATGTCGTCGAGTAGCAGCGAGCGGCTCTCGGCATCGATATCGGCCAGCCTCGCGATGAAGGCCAGCTCGTGGCCGTCGGCATCGACCAGCGACACATACTCGCCCGGCGCATCAATGGGAAATGCGCGCACCGGAGTCACGCCGACATGCTGTTGACCTGACTCATCCGTGAACACCAACTGGCCGTGTGCATCGCGCATCAGACGATGACGGAGCGGACTCCACAACCTGCTGCTGACTTCGGTCATCATGACGCCGCCTTGGCCAGAGGAATGTGCAGACGAGGCGGGTCCTCGTCCTCGGTATCGACATTGCGCGCCTGCGACTCGTAGAGCCGCCAGTACGCGCCGCGCTTTTCCATCAGCTCATCATGCGAGCCGACTTCAACGACCACGCCGCGATCAAGTACCACCAGTCGATCAGCCCGTCGCAGCGTGGACAATCGGTGCGCGATTGCAATCGTCGTGCGGCCCTGCACCAGATTGTCCAGCGCGTTTTGAATCTCTTTTTCGGTCGCGGTATCGACGCTCGAGGTCGCCTCGTCGAGCATCAGAATCCGCGGGTCGATAAGCAGCGCCCGCGCAATCGAGATGCGCTGACGCTCGCCGCCCGACAGGCCCTGCCCGCGCTCGCCGACAATGGAATCATAACCATGCCGCAGCCTGAGGATGAATTCATGCGCGTGTGCGGCACGCGCAGCGGCGACGATCTCGTCGCGCGTTGCGCCGGGTTTGCCATACGAGATGTTCTCGGCGATCGTGCCATGAAACAGGAAAGGCTCTTGCAGCACCAGCCCGATATGGCGGCGGTAGTCCGCCACCGAGTAACGGCGAATATCGGCGCCGTCCACGTGAATCGCACCCTCATTCACATCATAGAAGCGGCAGATCAGATTCATCAGCGTGCTCTTGCCCGAGCCGCTGTGGCCAACCAAACCGATCATTTCACCCGGCCGGATGTCGAGGCTGACGCCTTCCAGTATCCGCCGACTGCCATGACGGAAGCTGACATCACGTATCGATATCGCTCCCCTGACCTCTCTCAGCGCGACCGGGTTCGTCGGCTCGGGAACGCTGGAACTGTGATCAAGAATGTCAAAGATGCGCTTGGCTCCGGCTGCCGCTTTTTGCGTGTGCGAGACGATACGGCTCATCGAATCCAGTCTGCCGTAGAAGCGGCCGATGTAGGCGATGAAGGCCACCAGCACACCGACCGTGACACCCTTGTGGATAACGAGCCAGATGCCGAATGCCCAGACTACCAGCAACCCGACTTCGGTCAGCATCGTGACTGTGGGCGCAAACAGGCTCCATGTGCGGTTGAGCTTGTCGTTCACGGCGAGGTTGTGTTGATTGGCATCGCGAAAGCGCTGCGATTCGCGCGATTCTTGTGCAAAGGCCTTCACCACCCGTACGCCAGGAATCGTGTCGGCCAATACATTGGTCACATCTCCCCAGATACGGTCAATTTTTTCGAAGCCATAGCGCAGCCGATCACGAACCATATGAATCAGCCAGACGATCATCGGCAGCGGCATCAAGGTCGCCACGGTAAGCCACGGGTTGATGGTGAACAGCACCACCGTCGTCATCGCCAGCAGCAGCACATCGGTTGCAAAATCCAGCGCATGCAGCGACAGGAACACGCAGATGCGGTCGGATTCATTGCCGATCCGCGCGATCAGGTCGCCGGTTCGCTTCGCGCCGAAATAATCCAGTGACAGCGTCATCAGGTGATCAAAAGTCGCGGTGCGCAAGTGCGCGCCGATCCGCTCCGAGACCAGCGCCAGCAAATAGGTACGCCACCATCCGAGCCCCCATGCGGCGAGCGCCGCCACCAGCAAGCCGGACAGATAAATGATCACGTCATGCGTGTCGATCTCGGTGCCGGTTTGCTGAGGAATCAGGATCTCATCCATCAGCGGCATCGACAGATACGGCGGCACCATCAGCGCCGCGGTGGACGCCAGCGTCAGAAAGAATCCCAGCAGCAGCTGCATCTTGTAGGGCCGGGCGAAGCGCCACAGGCGAAACAGTACCCAAGTCGAGACGGGTTCAAGCAGCTCGCGATGGCAGACCGGGCATTCCTCGCTCTCTTCCGGCAGCGCCGATTGGCAGCTCGGGCAGCGCGCAGTGCCATCGTCGGAGGCTATCGGCTGTCCGGCGCGGCTCGCCTGAATGCGCTCGAATGCTTGAAGCAGCCGCAGTGCGCCGACTTCCTGTTCGAGAGTGAAGCGCCAGCGCGCAAGGCAGCGCTCGTGATCGTGCAGCGACAGCGTGGCCACACCGGCATGATCAGCATGAAGGAGTGACAAGCCCTCGTGAAGCGGCCAACTAGACCAACCGCTGCCAACTGAATGGCTTATCATTCGCTCCGTCGTCAGCAGTATTCGGCTGACCGAGAACTGCATCGCCTCGTCGAGGTCAGGCTCCATCGACGCCAGGAGTATTTCCCCCGACTTGAGCACAGGCTGCTCGGAGCTCGCGCCCGCCGCTTCAAGGGAAGCTTGGGCAGCCTGCATGGAGGTGACGCTTGGCGGCATTGGTAACAAATCGTATGAAGCGGTGGAATCGGAGCCAATAATGGAGCGAAAATGTCGATGAGAAGGCGTCAGCCGCCTCCGCTAGCCATATTCGGCAGTGCGGATTGTCGCCGAAGTCGGCACGCCCGTCCAACCAGCCCTCTATATTACCCTGTGTCCGCATCAGCCTTATGACAGCCCCAACCCCCTCCACCGCCTCAGCCGCCAGCCCGCCCAGCCCGCTCGAGATCCGCCTCCTCAAAACCACCTACCTGCGCGGTCCCAACATGTGGACCTACCGCGAGGTGATCGAGACGTGGTTGGACTTGGGAGTTTTGGAGGAATGGCCAAGTAACAAGCTCCCCGGATTTGTCGACCGATTGTTAGCAGTGTTGCCACAAGTCGCCGCGCATCGATGCGGGGTTGGCACGGACTATGGCTTCCTCAAGCGGCTGCGCGAGGGCACCTGGATGGGCCATGTGATGGAGCACGTGATCATCGAGCTGCTCGAACTTTCCGGGATGGAGGCCGGCTTCGGTCAGACCCGAGAGACCACCCGCTCTGGTGTCTACCGCATGGTGTTCAAGGTGCCCGACGAAACCGTTGGCCGCACCGCGCTGGCCGCCGGCCATGAGCTGATGCACGCCGTGCTGAACGAGCGCCCCTATGATCTGGAGTCCTGGCTCGCAAAAATCCGCAAGGCGATTGATGAGTGCTATCTCGGCCCCAGCACCGCGCATATCGTGGCCAGTGCCAGCAAGCGCAAGATCCCGCATATCCGCCTCAACAAAGGCAGCCTGGTGCAGCTTGGTTATGGCGCCCGGCAGAATCGCATCTGGACCGCCGAAACCGATCTCACCAGCGCAATCGCCGAGGGCATCGCCGGCAACAAGGACATGACCAAGCGTCTTCTGTCCAGCTGCGGCGTACCCACACCGCAGGGCGTGGTTGTGCACAGCCCGGAGGAAGCCTGGGCAGAGGCGCAGGACATCGGCTTGCCAGTCGTTGTGAAACCCCGAGACGGCAACCGTGGTCGCGGCGTGATGCTGAACTTGCAAAATGAAGAAGAGGTCATCGCCGCCTACCATGTCGCGCGCGCCGAGGATATCGACGTGATCGTCGAGCGCTACATCGAAGGCCATGAGCACCGGGTGCTGGTGGTCGGCGGCAAGGCGATCGCCGTTTCTCGGGGCGAGAGCGTCTGGGTCACGGGCGATGGCCAGTCCTCCGTCGAGCAACTGATCGACCTTCAAGTCAACAGCGATCCACGGCGTGGGAATGCCGATATTCATCCGCTCGAGACGCTGATCCCGCGCCAGAACAGCGTCATCCAGGCCAATCTGCAGCGACAGCGGCTGAACCTGGACGCCACGCCCGAAGCAGGCCGTCGCGTGCTCATCGTCGGCAATGGCAATCACTCGATCGATTGCACCGACCAGATCCATCCCGAGGTCGCCCATGCCTGCGCGCTGGCCGCCCGCATTATCGGGCTCGACATCGCCGGTATCGATCTGGTGTGCAAAGACATCGGGCAACCGCTGGAACAGCAACGTGGCGCGGTGGTAGAGGTCAATGCCGGCCCCGGCCTCCTGATGCACCTGAAACCTGCACAGGGCAAGCCGCAGCCTGTCGGCGACGCCATCGTTGGTCATTTGTTCCCCGAGACTGAAGACGGGCGCATTCCGATTGTGGGCGTATCCGGTAGCCGTCACACCACCGCGATCGCGCGCTTGGTCGGCTGGCTATTGCAAGTCGCGGGCTATCAGGCGGGCGTCGCCTGCCGCGATGGCTTGTTCGTCGGCGCGCGTCAGCTGGAGAAGCAGAATGCCGCCCACTGGGAACCCGCCCAGCGGCTGCTTATCAATCGCAACGTCGAAGCCGCGGTGTTCGAGAACGACCCGATATCGCTGCTCACCGAAGGCTTGGCCTACGACCGCTGCCAGATCGGCATCGTCACCGATAGCTTGCCCGTGCCCGGCCTCGACGAGCAGCTAATGACCGAGCCCGAGCATCGGTTCAAGATCATGCGCACGCAGGTCGATGTGGTGCTGCCTTCCGGAACCGCAGTGCTGAATGCCGCCGATGCCACCGTGCTCGAGATGGCCGAGCTGTGCGATGGCGAAGTCCTGCTGTATGCCACCGATGCGAGTCACGAGGCCTTGCAAAAGCACCGCGAGGCTGGCAAGCGCGTGCTGTTCGTGCGCGACGGCACGCTGGTGCAAGCCGATGGCAGCCTCAGCTTCGATCTGGTCAGCCTGACCGAACTGCCAGTTGCCGTGCGCGATCTCCCTCCGGATGTGCTGCTCGCAGCGATCGGCGCCGCTCTCTCGATGGGCATCGACATCGAGACCATCATCACCGGACTCAACACCTTCGAGACCACCGGCGCCGAGCGCCGTGTGTCTGCCTGAACAACCAGAACACCAGCGATTCATGGAACTCATCAAAACCCGGGCCCTGCGCGGCCCCAACCTTTGGAGCCGTCACACCGTCCTTGAAATCGAGGTTCAGTGCAGCGCGCAGGAACGCGCACTCGGCACAGTCCGCGGCTTCATGGAGCAGCTGCGCGGGCTCTGCGCTGACATCGGCAATCTGGGCGCGCCCGGTTATCAGGGTCCGCTAACCTTGGCGCACGCACTCGAAGCGACGCTGCTCGCGCTGCAGGCACAGGCCGGTTGTCCTGTCAGCTTCAGCTGCACCAGCGCGACACCCGAAGAAGGGCTGTATCAGGTCGTCGTCGAGTACAGCGAAGAAGATGTCGGTCATCTGGCACTGAAGATGGCGCGGCAGATCGTCGGGCATGTGTGGGAGTCCGTCACCGGCTCGCTGCCGCCCGAAGCCGCTGCGCCGAACGTCACCGCCATGCTGGCCGAGCTGCGCGAGATGGACGAAGACTTGCGACTCGGCCCGAGCACCGGCTCCATCGTGGCAGCCGCCGTGGCTCGTGGCATTCCGTTCCGCCGGCTCACGCAGGGCAGTCTGGTGCAGCTAGGCTGGGGCGTGCGGCAGCGCCGTATACAAGCTGCCGAGGTGGATTCCACCAGTGCCGTGGCCGAATCGATCGCGCAAGACAAAGATCTCACCAAGCGCCTGTTGCACGCTGCCGGCGCACCCGTGCCGATGGGCGCGCCGGTGCATACCGTTGAAGAAGCCCGGGAGGTCGCGCAGCGAATCGGATTCCCGGTCGTCGTCAAGCCGCAGAACGGCAGCCAGGGCAAGGGCGTCACCGTCAACATCCTGACGCGCGAGGCGCTGGAGCAGGCCTTCCCCAGCGCGACCGGCAAAGGTGCCGTGCTGGTCGAAAAATTTTTTCCTGGCAGCGACTATCGCTTGCTGGTGGTTGGCGACAAGCTGGTCGCGGCGGCGCGCCGCGATCCACCGCAAGTCATCGGTGATGGCGAGCACAGCGTGCGTGCGCTGGTCGATATCGTCAATGCCGATCCGCGTCGCGGCGATGGCCATGCGACGGCGCTGACCAAGATACGTTTTGACGAGATCACCATCGCCTGCCTGGCGGGACAACACCTCACGCCTGAGTCCGTGCCCGAGAAAGGCCGCCGCGTCATCTTGCGCAACAACGCCAACCTGAGCACCGGTGGTTCAGCAACGGACGTCACCGATGATGTGCACCCGGAAGTCGCGGCACGTGCCATTGATGCCGCCGGCATGATCGGGCTGCATGTGTGCGGCGTGGATATCGTCTGCGAAAACATCATGCGACCGCTGGAAGAACAGAACGGCGGCATTATCGAGGTCAACGCGGCGCCAGGGTTACGCATGCACCTCAATCCTTCCTATGGCAAGGGCCGCAACATCGGCGCTGCCGTCATGGATCTGATGTTCGCTCACGGCGACGACGGGCGCATTCCGGTGGTCGCCGTGTCAGGCGTGAACGGCAAGACCACCACCACCCGCCTGATCGCGCATATTCTGTCCGAGAGTGGTCTGTGCGTTGGCATGACCAATACGGATGGCGTGTATGTGGGCGGGCGCGAGACCGATCGTGGTGACTGCAGCGGACCCAAGAGCGCGCGCAATGTGCTCGGACATCCGGATGTTGAAGCCGCCGTTCTCGAAACGGCGCGCGGCGGCGTGCTACGCGAGGGACTGGGTTTCGACAAGTGCGCGGTGGCCGTGGTAACCAATATCGGCGAGGGTGATCACCTCGGCCAGAGTCACATGCATACGCCGGAGGATGTCGCCCGCATCAAGCAGATCATCGTGCAGAACGTCGCACCGAATGGCCATGCCGTGCTGAATGCTGCTGACCCGCTGGTGGCCGCGATGGCGCCGCACTGCGCGGGCAAGGTGATTTTCTTTGCGCAGAGCGCGCAGCATCCGCTGCTGGTCACGCATCGCGCGCGCGGCAACCGAGTGCTGTTTGTCGAGAACGGCCACATCGTCGCCGCCGATGGGGCGCAACAACAGCGACTGCCGTTATCCGATGTGCCGCTGACGCGCGGCGGTCTACTGGGTTTTCAGGTGGAGAACACCCTCGCCGCCGTCGGCGGCTGCTGGGCGCTGGACCTACCATGGGCGACGATTGTCGAGGGCGTCTGCAGCTTCAACAATGACGCCAAGAACGCACCAGGCCGCTTCAACCTGATGCATTACCGCGATTCCACCATCGTCGCCGACTACGGCCACAATCCGCATGCGATGCGCGCGCTGGTGTCAGCGTTCGATGCACTGCCCTGCACCGAATCCACCAAACGCACCGTCGTCATCAGCGGTGCCGGCGACCGCCGCGACGAAGACTTGCGTAACCTCACCCGCGTGCTGGGCGATGCATTCGACAATATCGTGTTGTTCGAGGACGCCTGCCAGCGCGGACGTGCTGACGGCGAAGTGATCGCCCTGCTGCGCGAAGGCTTGCAGGGTGCGCAGCGCGCCTCGCACGTGGAAGAGATTCGGGGCGAGTTCATCGCCATCGACCGCGGACTGGAAATGCTCAAACCTGGCGATCAATGTCTGGTGCTGGTCGATCAGGTCGAGGAAGCACTTGAGCATCTTCAGAAACGGATTAGCGAAGGCTGAATTCCGCCGAGCGCATCGTCGGGCCACTGAATCCGAACACCACGGCTTAGGGATAGACGCTCGACATCCTCGCGGGTGTCGAGGTCCAGCGTGAAATTCGGATTGCCGGTGACGTAGCGATGCACTGCCTCGGGATGCGCATCGATATAGGCGCGCAGTCCGCCCTTCAACCCTCCGGCCAGCAGCTGCGCGATCAGCTCGCCCGAGAACGCAACCGGATTGCCACGCTGCCCGTCCACCGTGGGCAGCACGATATCGGTACCGGCGGGACGGTGCCGGAATGCCCAAATCAATTCCGACAATTCTTCGCTGCTGACGCCCGGCTGATCGGCGAGCGCGACCAAGATCAGATCAAAATCTGCGCCCAGCGCCTGCAAGCCGATGCGTACCGAGGACTGCTGACCGGCTTCAGGCGAGGGGTTGCGAACCACCTCAACTGACCGCGTCGACGGCATGGCCGCCAGCTCGGGCTCGATAGCCTCGGCGTGGTAGCCGGTCACAATGACGGTGCGCGCCACACCCATCGACAACATCGCATCCCGCAAGCGGCGCAGCAGTGTCTGACCATCCATGCGGATCAAACACTTCGGCACGCGCCCCATGCGCGCCCCCTCCCCGGCTGCCAGTATCAGCGCACCGATGTGCAGGGCGTGATTCGCAGTGTTGTTCATGCTGTGCTCATCGTTACGCGTCGTTGAATCCATCTTGTGTGGTCGTTGCGGCAAAGCCTTGCCGCTCCCCGGGCAAACGATTGCCGGTCCATCGCCGGAATGCGCGGTATTTGCTCGTGGTACGAATATTGCGGTACGAGGTGCATTTCCGAGTTGCGTCCTTCAACGGACGAAAAATACCATGGTCACCAGCGTCAGCAGCACTACTGCGGCAAGCGCCGCCAGCGCGACTCCGTCGATTGCGCAAATCCGCTCTGAATTGACGGCCGCGCTGATCGCCGCTGGCGTGTCGGATGCCAAAGTGACCGACTCTACGCCGAAAGGTTTTCCGGCGGACGTCAACTGGGCAGATGCCTACAGGATGGTGACCAGGCGGGTCGAAGACAATAACCCCTCAACACCGGGTAGGCTGGTCTTGTCACCCGAGATGCTGAAAAGAACACTGGCCGGCACCAAAACGCTGGCTGAACTGGGCGTCACCAGTCTGGCCCGTTATCCGCGCGGCACCAGTGTGCAGGCGGCACTCGACCAGTTATTCTTGAACCGATCGACCGGCGCATTGTCCTCGGCACTGGCCAAGGGCGGTGTCTATGATTTGTCCGCTTTTCCGAGAGGGACGACCGCGTATCAAGCCTTTAAGCTGATCGAAGATCCCGACAATCCCGGCAAAGTCTCGACGGCTCGTTATGCCGAGTACAAGGACGCGTATGCCGCACTGACCAGTCTGGGGATTACCTCGCTGCAGAACTTCCCTCGCGCCAGCACCGCGATCGATGCGAAAAACCTGCTGGAACCCAAGGCCGACCTCATGCTCAAGATGGTGGGTGTGGAAAAATCGGTGCTCAAAGACCCGAATGTCTCATCGCTGAACGCGCTGGCACTGATGACCAAGCTCCCGGACTCGATCGCTCAGTTCAATGACCTGCCTGCCGGCACGACCTCGCAAGGCTTGGCTGCGCAGGCACTGGCGGCAAAGAAGCTGGTCGCCATGGGCTATGACAATTTATCCGCATTTGCAGGAATGAATGCGTTCAAGGCCGGTGGCGCGACACCGATGCCACTCGATGCGGTGAACGCCCTCAAGCAAGTAATGCGCTCACCAAAACCGACCGATCTGCCCAAACCCACGTCACTCAGTACCGAGCGCTTGTTTCAGAGCACGCTGGTCGAGGAAAAGAAGAGCTATGGCTCGCCCGTTCGGATCAGCAAGAGTGTGCTGGTGAAGCCCGTCAGCGAGCGCGTGACGCCCAACGCGATTCCTCCCACCCGGGTGGTCACCGCGGCAGAGGTGCTGGCAGCGAATGTCGCCTACTGGACAAAAAAACCGGCCTGATCTTTTTCGCGGCTGCAAAAATAAGTTATTCATTTTGCATTCTCGTGAAGATCTGCTCTCTCGAAGAGTGGCATGCATGAAGCAGTTTGCACATTTAAACACTTCCAAAAGTTTAAATAAGCAACGCCTTCCCCTATACTCGCCCGACGTATGTGGACTACCCATGGGGATTATCAATGAATAAACATCTGATCGCGGTCGCTCTAGCCTTTGCCGCCTGCGCCGCCCACGCGGAAGCTGAATATAAGCCTTTCGTCATGTTCGACTACGGACAGGAAAGAGACGAAAAACACGACGACGTCGCGCGTGATTACATCAACGCGAATGTGACCGTCGGCGTCAAAGGCCCCAACAAGATGGAATACTCGATCAAGGGTGGCCTGAGCCAGAGTAATCCCACTGACAGCACCAGCAAGACAACCAGCAACAACATCGAATTCAAAGTCAAAAAATCGTATCAGCTGACTGACTGGGCGCAGCCCTACGTGTCACTGCGTTTGGGAGAAAAAATCAAATACGATGGCAAGCACTTTACTCACTATGCCGTCGATGGCGGCGTGAAGTTCAAGCTTGCCCAAAACCTCGCTTTCGACACCGGCGTCCGCTACCGCAACAGCCTCAGCAAAGCCGATTTCGAAAAATACGAAGGTAGTTCCGGTGAGGGCTATTCTTACCAAAGCGTCCGATACCATGGCATGCTGTTGTTCGATGTGGACAAATCCAACACGGTCGGCTTGCGCTACACGCGATCCAATGCGGATTACTACAAGGAAGAACGCGAAGGTTGGCGAGTACATTACCAGCACAATTATTGAACCAGGCTTGTCCTGAATTTTGAATGCAACGAAGAGGGCCTGCAGCAATGCAGGCCTTTTTCTTTTCAAACGTCTCCACTCACATTGAATAACACTTGGCTCGGGTCCATGTGTGGTGGCCAGATTCAAGGCCCGCCAGCGCCGTTTGCGGGCCTTAGCGCCGACACCTGGCCCACAAGAGACCTCGCCTCAAGAGACTGGGGTCTGCATCATGCGTAACGCACGATTGTCACAAAATGGTGTAAAGTTCAATTGACGAAGTTGCCAGATTGGCCTCGTCGGCTTGCCCTCCCATCCCAACTGCGGCCCTGCCCGCGTAGCCGGATGGGCCGTCCCGATCCCTCTTTACGGGAGTGACCATGAACGCCTACATCGCATTTTTCCTGATGACGGGTGCCCTTTTCGGTGCCGCGACTTTCACGATTCGTCATTTGTTCAGCGAGGGTCCGCACGCGCCCGAAGCTACACTGCAACCCCCATCGCTCGCCAGTCGGGCCTTCTGGGTGATGGTGTGCACGTTCCTGTGGCCAATCATGCTCCTCACCGGCGTAAATACGGCCTGGATCCTCACCAAGCGCAAGCGTCAACGCAGACTAAGCGAAAGTTAATCTGGCCGACTCCACTCGGGATAGGTTTGTTCTCACCGGTAAGCTTCGGTACTGGCGCTGTATCACTGGCATTTTTCACCGCGCATCTCTTTCTTGCGCATTGGCATGGTGTCAATCAAAGCAAAAATGTCTTCTAGGGCGACAGCCGTTGTGTGGAGTTTTATTTTGCCATCCTTGCCGATGAGGACAAGCTTGAAATCCTTGCCATCCATGGCAAAACGCTGGCTGAGTGATTGGTAATCTGCCGACCCGGAGATGAGATCAATATGCACCAGATCTCTTTTTCTGAACTCGCATGGATACTGCGCAATCTGCTTGAGAAGGAGTCGTCTTTCAGGCGCGGATTCATTCGCAGAAAAAGTGACGATAACTCTGTTAGTCCAGAGATAGTCACGGAGCACGTCCACCGAGGCTGTCGCTGATGCTGCGAGTAAAACTGCACCAGCCACAAGCTGCCTCAAAAAAAGAGAAAAAACCTTCATTTTTTATAATTTTAATAAAAGGCTGACATCCGTCCGGGTGCCGCAATAGTTGCCTGTTGTCTGATTGATCTATGCTGACGGCGCTGATCCTGTCACATTTTGCATGGGCCCGCATGACATTGAACCCGCCAACGCAAAACTTTTCAACCATGACCATGAACACTAGCACGACTAAAGCGCCTGTGGCGCTCGGCACGTGATCGGCCTTCCGTTGTAAACCGCCATAGCTGATTATTTTCCAAGCTAGCCCATGAAATACACTCACCGGGAGATTGCCTTTCTTACTCAGCACGGCAAGGACCAGTTGCTGCAACCGCTCTTCAAAGAAGCGACCGGATACTCGCTTGTTCGCGCGACGGGCTACGACACCGATCAGCTGGGAACATTCACCCGAGATATCCAACGTCCGGGGAGCCAGATGGCTGCCGCTCGTTTCAAAGCGCACA
>JACCDL011044448.1_pt1 | contig 46165 bp, 56 predicted proteins | sample 7441931 | NCBI WGS metagenome assembly JACCDL01 (sample SAMN15323437, study PRJNA562643) | freshwater metagenome | isolation source: river surface water | place: USA:Blue River Watershed | collected 2017-08-16
CTTCTACATGAGTGATAGGAATGTCCAAACTGCACAGATAGCCTTTGTTCAAAAACTGCTCTACCATGGTTTCCCAACGTTGCCATTCCAGTGCGTTTTCAGGATGAAAGCTATGGTTGGCACCAAAGAAGATGTGCTCAATATGCTTACTGGTATCTTCGTAACTGTTAAAATGATCTAACCAGTCTTGGATCTCTATAATTGGTTGCACTCCTACAATAAACAAAGTTCTCTTTCCAAAAGCAGGTGTGTGTTCTACTTCTGTTCCAATGAAAAAGTCAACGTCTTCGTGTCCTGCTCGATTCATTGTGATTCCTCTAGTGCATCAAGTTTATCGGTATCAAGGTCTTCTGGCTCAGTTTCAGGCTCATCAACCTCAAACAGTGCATTGTATTGGGTACGAGCGTTCATAGTCTTCTTACCTTTGAACCCACGTGTGCCTACAATTTGCATCCAGTAGCCGCTGTATGATTCTATAATATCTTCAGCAGTTTGTCTATCCGGTGCGGCAAAAATAGCCTCTACAATATCTTCAAAGTAGGCATAGTCACCCCCATCACGTTGCATCATAGCAGGATGCTCTCCGGCATCAAAACGTCTGTTGGCTTCTTGTACAGCAGTCAAGTGCATCCAAACATTGTGACCCATAAGCAATGCATAGCTAAAACTATCCCAAGATGTCTTGCCTTCTTTGCCATTCTTATTTAGATCGCCGGGTTTGTAGATACAAATATCTTTCATTGTCAGCATAGAGCTGATTGGTGAATTTTCCCAACGTGGATAGATACCATCTGTGACTACGCCTTGTGCCCAGGGTCTTGTGTCTGTTGCGTACTTTTTGTCGTCTGCTGACGGTGCCATTCTGTATGACCACTTTTCGTTGTTTGGAAAAACGTTTTCAAAATAGACTTGCCCGTTCGCCGTTGCAAGGAATGGACTAGCGCAATCAAAACTAATAGTAAAAGCAGGGTTGACATATTTTCTCACAGCTCGTTGAATAACAGTGAGCAACACAGCCCACTCCAGTTTACTTGTGCCCAAGAAGTGCATCCAATCATGTTTGCCCTCTTGTAACAAGTTATCGTAACGTAATGCTACCAAGCGTTTTAACACTAGATGAACGTCACACATGTTTTGACCACCCATGGACCAACCGTTGAAGTGAGTGTCTGGATACTTCACAGGATCACAATACTCTTTCATGATCTGGTACCAGTCTTCTGCTGAAGTGTGATTGTCACCTTGTAACACATTTAAAAACTTGGCACCACCATTGGCAACACCTTTGCGGTGCTTCATGAAGTATTCGTTGTTGAACTTGGTGGCATCCACTGCTTCTTGCAATGTTCTAATGCCGCAGGCTTTGCTGGCTTCTTTGCTGTGGATAACCCAAGTTGGAATATCAAGAATCATACCATAGTCAGCAACATTGTCTAACCAATTAAGAACTAGTTCTCGTTTCTTTTGTGCTTTAGGACAGCCAGAGTTGGCCTTCCAATCGCCTTCCCATAAACCTTTAGCAATCTGGAAACCGCCCGAGTCTCCGAGAATAAATGTGCCAGGTTCTCGCGTTCGGACCATGTCTTCCGACCAATCTTGCTTTGCAAGATCGAGATTAGCATGTCCTCCGGAATAGAGGCTCCAACGATAAGGGAATAAAGCCTTGTTGGAATTAAGCCAGTTAAGTTGCTCCATATCCGTAAGGCCCTGAGGGAATCTCGCTGGATCCACGTACTGTTCATTTCGTTGTCTACCTATAAATGTAGCATAGAACCCGCTGATGGCCGGAAGAAACACAGCGTAGTCGTTCTGCTTGGCAGTTAAATTATCTTGTGTCAATTCTGCCCCACTTGATTCTAAGCCAGATTCGTTCATGTATGTAATAGTCAATGCTTAAAAGAATATGCAGTGCTGTGGCAAAACCAGTAGCACTACCGATGTCTCCTGTGAACATATATGTCCACAGGATTGTAAACAACCAAGCAGTTATGCGATATGTTATCATTCGCACCACAGTTCTTTTATGTGTCTCTATCATTATTTAGACTGCGCTGGCAAGATGTAATTATAAACAGCCATGCCCGAATCCACTGTGATCTGTGCCGCGCCATCATCACTAATGCGAATGACTTTGTCGCCAGTCAAATCCATGATGCTGGCAAACTGTTTTGCTGGCCAGGCCCATGCACGTTTCAATTGTCCACTAACGCCAGGATGAAACACAAAGTTACCTGCGTGTGTGGAGTGGTCACCAAAGAAGAACTTCAAGTCACCGTTTTCTGTCTTGGCTTGAAAGTTTGGCTCTTCAACGTTTGCACTCATTTGCCACTTCAGTCGCTGAATAGCAGCGTTGGTGGGTTCAAACTCAATGTGCCATGTAGGAGTCTTAAACTTGCTGGGCTTGAGCTTTTCAGTAACAACACCGCTGGACATAAAGCGATAGCTGTTCTTAAAGTCACCGGCTTGGTTTTCAAAGCTGATGCCATCAGGTTCACCACTACCACCACGTGTGATAGTGAGTGTGGCGTTTTCTTTGTACTCTTGCAAGTTCAACAAAGTTTTAAGTTTGCTCAAATTAGGCATACCAAATGTGCCCACAAAGTCTGCCACAGGGTTATGGTAGTGGCCTTTGATAACCACGCTTAGGTCTTCTGCAAGACCTTCAATTTTTGTTTCGTTAGTGTCGCCAACAATCTTAATCAAGTCAATGCAGCCAAGATCAAAAGTATGCTCTACCAAGTCTAATAGACAATCTCTCATTAAAGTTCTCCTTGTGTGTTAGTATATAGGTTTTATTTAGATTGCACAATGATTTTGGCCAAGGTCTGCCCACCACGCATGCTGGTTATTTCCCCAGGCTTGCGCAATTCGAGCCAACTAAGGTCACCAAGTGCATCATGTGATCGTTCTAATTCAAAGCCCACAGACTCTGCATACTGAACAATCATTCTCCGTGGGGTGTAGCACATAAAGTGCCGTTCACTCAAGCCCACACCTTGCGCACGGTCGCAGTTGTTGTAGGTCATAATCAACGTACCGCCGGGTCTTAGCTTGTCATACAGTTCTGTCAAGTACTGCTGAATCACTTTCATGGGGCGATAGTTAAAATAGTTGTAGGCAAACACAAAACCAAATTGGTTTGTGGGTAACTGCCAAAAAATTGGATACCGGCCGCGGTCATCAATAATATACTCTCTAAGCCTGCGTTGGTATTCCATGGTGAATTGCGACACACTGGGCTTCAGCAATTCCTCATGAGTGTCTACCAAGTACAATGGATCCAGCGGCACCAAATCCTCAATAAAGTTTTCAAGTCCGGGACGTATGATCATGCCTGGGCAATGCCAGTCGCTTAGATTACGCAAGCGAGCGCGAAGTGCAATATTGCTTTCGTCATCAATGCCCAATCTACGATTTAGAATATACTCATTGGTTTCAAACGGCTGTTCATGATCAAACCATCGTTGACTTTCGCGCAAGTATTCGGGCTCCTGTTCCTCTCGTTTGACATTCAAGGTGTGCTTGAGACTATGCAATGTACCAATGAAGTTGTGTATCCCTGAATTGATACTTTCAAAGTTTTCCAACAAATTTTTACCGTGATTGCCCATTTGGATTTCATGATGAAATACCACATGCAAGATACTGTCAAGACAGCGAACAGCTTCAGCTACTTCTGCATCAGCACTGAGTGTGTCTAACAAATTTATATAGGCAACGATTTCACTTAGTTTCATTCAAACTCAAACAAACTGGTAAATGTATTTTCTGTGTTGGTAGCTGATGCAAGATCCCAGTTCAACACACTCAATAAGTTGTCAACTTTTTTGTCAACCACAGTGGCTTCCATGGCATCATTGTCAAACGGTAATTCTGTAAACCACTTGGGCAATCGTTGTTCATCAGTGGGATATCCAATTGATGTCCAACCCAATGCGTTTGATCTGAGTTTGCACACAATAGTTTTCATACCATCGACAATGGACATTGAATAGTTGTCACTGTTCATCTTGCGTAACTGATTCCAATTCAAAGCTGCTCTAACGTGTCCAGGCATGTTGGCTTTGCCTTGTGCAGCTTCTGCGGCACCATACTTGGTCAAGTTGTTCACACGCTTGGGACTTCCTTTCTCCCAACCTGGCCGCTCCATGAACTCATACTTGAACTCACGAATACGCTCTACGATCTCTTCTCGTTCGGCGCCGGCCAGCACTTTATTTAGAATTTCCAACAAGAAGTCTTGAATAACCTTGGGTGTATCACTACGCTTTAGGTCCAAGCCTGTGGCCTTGGTTTTGCCAATCTTGCCTTCTACATCCAGGCGCTTGCCCTCAATGTCAATGGCGTTGACAGCATAACGTTTCTTTGTGATAAACAAGCCACGATCTGCCACAGTTTCACGACCGCACTTGATCAGTGATCCCATGTCTCGTGGGCAGTGAAATGCCTGTTCCATGAATGCAGGGAAACTTGCGTTGACTTGGTCAGCAAGGCTGTCATACAACGCAATGCACGTTTCCTTGTTCCATCCCATGCGGCCTTCTTCAACTTCGGTTTTAAGGACAGGCCATGCGGAGAAGTAGCACGAATCAGTATCTCCATAGATGACAGCTTTCCCAACATGATCGTATTCGCCAGTGATGCATTCGTTAAGATAGGCGTCCATGTGCTTGGCGATAGTTCGACCAGTAAGAGTCGTTGATTGGCCAATACGCTTGTCAAAGAATCTACAGCCCGGGTTAAGAATAGCACCGTACAAACTGTTGAGGTTAATCTTTTTAACCAGTTGTCGTTTGTCCCAGAACGCAATGTCTTTGGCATCAGTTGCTTCCTTTTTCTTGGCTTGCAGTTCCTTACGCTCACTGTACCAACGTTCCAACAAGCCAGGAATAATGCCCTTCTTCTCAAAAGTAAGAATAGTACCGTTGGCAGTCAAGATCCAAGGTTGGTTGCTATCAAAGATCATAGTCCAAACTTCGGCAGCAGAATGTTTGGTCGCTGGTTCGTTTTCCCAGTCAATGATAATTTCTGTGCCACGTTGCTGTTCCATCACAGCAGTGTATTCCAGTGATGCAAACAATCCTTCCCAGGCGTCAGCAAACTTGCCACCGTTCTTGGCCATCTTGTCTTCAATATATTGGTCAGTCATTACTTGTCGCAGTTGTCCCACAACAGTTTCTGGGCCCATGTTCATGGCACGAATTGCACTTGGATACAGTGAGTTAATGTCCACACTACCAATCCATTCGTGCAAGCCTTTCTTGGGATAGGCAACATACGCACCAGCGGCCTGAGTGTTCTCATCACTGAGTCTTTGTTTGCGATTGGGTACAACCATGCCACGTTCGTGTGCTTCATTGATAATGGCCTGTTCAGTCACTGCCACAGCACCCATTGTGGTTTGTAGCAATACTGTGTTGGCGTGTGCTAGTTCATTGGCAAGATCCAAGAAACGTAACTTTTTGTCAAGACGAGCAATCAGCATAGTATCTTGACGGTTGTACTTGAGGAATGTGCCAAAGTGTTGATTGTACAATTGATCCAATGTACCTTCAAACTGTGTCTTGCGTTCGCCTAGTTCGTATTCAGAAATAGCGTCCAGGCTATAACTATGACGTTCTTCATATGTGTACTTGCGATACAGTTGCATATAATCCATATGCACACGACCAATCAAGTCATATGTTTCGTTTTCGGCACCATAGCGTTCAAACATACGCTTCTTGGGCAGTTGTCCCCACAGACAAAACTTGCGTGTGTCATCTTTGCTCAACACACGAGTACACCGGTTAATGGTATAGGGAATGTCATAGCCTTCCGAGTTCCAACCTGTTAGAATGTCTGCGTCGTCAATAAGATCAAGAAACGTCTTGATCATATCTTCTTCACGTTCAAACAATATGGTGTTCTCGTATTCGCCGGCAATCTCTTGTGCTGTTTCCCAACTTAGGCCTTTGGGAGGTACAGCCAAGGTAACCAGCTGATCCAACCAATCAAGATACACAGAGATAGCAGTGATGGGATTGAATGGATCTTCTACAGGTGAGAAGCCACGTTCTTTATCAAAGTCAACTTCAATGTCAAAAAACGCTGTGTGTAGTTCTGGTGCGTCAACGTCTTTGTAGTTTTCTTCTAAGCAACGAAAGATAGGATTGATATCTGATTCATACAGTTGCTTACCGCTTTGAATGCGGACTTCTTTGCGAAACTCTTTGTTATTGCGTGTAGAAAATCTTGATACGGGTGTGCCATAGATACTTCGAAATTTACCTCTGGGGTCGTCGTAATAGAAGATGTAGTTTGCTGGATATTCTTGATATTTGCGAACACCGCCTCGGCGTTCTACAACATGAATGCGATCGTGTTCACGATCAAAAAGTGCGTCAATATAACTCATTGTTCTCCGTTTGTGGCCGGTAAGCCGTGATTCATGTTCCTTACGGGAACGACTCGTCTGCTGAACAGATATTTATAGTGTTTTGCCAACGGTCTCGAGAATTGTTTCAAGCAATTCGTGATTTTGTTTTTCTTTACCAAACTCTGCTTTGTGTGCTAACTTGATGGCTTTCTTTAACACAGCTGGTTTGATTTCCAACTCTTCAGCCACTGCTTTAATAGTGTCAGTTAAACCACCCTGCAAGGTATCAATTTCGTGCATGACTTGCATACCTTCGTTGATGATTTGAGTAAGTTTGAGTTTTTGTTCGCCGTTGAATGTTTTTGCTTCGCTCATAGAAATCTCCTAAAACACTAGTATAAACAATGTCTTAGGAGAAGTCAAATGTTAGTTGCTCACTTTGAGCATTATGGTAGCGAATCACTTTGCTCAGGCAGCAGCCGCCCACACACCGTAAACGGTAACGGTCCTAAGGTGTGTTGGGTCAGCCCTTGCGGGCATGTGCTCTGCGACGTTTGGCGCCAATTTGTGTCACTTGCTCAATAATGTGATTGCGTTGATCAAATGCAGCCTCGCTTACTAAACCATTGCTTGTGAATTGACGATCAACATAGTTCTTGATCTTTTGTACATCTTCTTTGGTTTCTACACGAGCTAACATGCGATTAACTTCTTCAAGCGTTTTGGTCATAACTGATTCGGGCATTGGTGTTGCACCGATACGCTTTATATACTCATTTTTAGACAGTGGCTTTTCAGTTGGTGCTGTCCATGTTTGACCCAGACTTGGTGACTTGGGTGCAGCAGGCGCCTTGGGTGCAGCCGGTGCAGTTGTATAACCACTAAAGCCAGTTCGGGCAAAGTTTGGTGTTGCTGGTTTTGCAGCTGGTTTAGGCAGATTATATGTTATCTTGCTTGGCATGCCTGGCGCTGGTGCGGCTGGTGCGGCTGGAGCAGTAGGCGCTGCTGGGGCAGGTTGAGCTGCCGCAGTTGCTTGTTTGTTCAAGTCAGCGTAGGTGTAACGTTTGCCAGTGTCTGGATTGATAGCTGTGGTAGGAACACGTTTGCTAAACACTTTGGCAGCAGGTTCAGCCTTGGCCAATTGATCTTCAAGATCTTGAATCTCTGCTTTTTTCATGTCAATTTGTTTTTTAAGTTCAACAGGGTCTGACTTTTGTTTGAATACATTGGTTTGCAAGCGATCAATTGCGTTACCGCCTACATTCTTTACGCCAGTGTTAAACCCTTTTGCTGTGGCTCGACCCAATCCAGTTGTAGCACCACCAACTGTGGCACCCACACCTTGACCAACACCACCAGCAACATTGGCAATACCACGGCCTACAGATTGCAAACCTTTACCAACAGCAGTTCCAGCATCACCAATGTCAGTACCAACTGCTTTTCCAGCGGCTCCAACTTTTTGAACACCAGTCTTGACATCACCATAGGTATTGGCTGCAACATTGGCAGCTTTGTTCAGCCCTGATTTGGTAGCGTTGTATGTTGCGGCCACAGGATCAGCAATGGCTGTTTTGCCAACTTGCTTGATTGCGCCGCCTACGTCACGTGCAGCGCCACCAATGGCAGCACCAGTGTCGGCTACGTTTTTAGTGAACTTCTGTGCGCCTTTGCCAATCTTCTTGGCACCGCGTTGAATGTCTTTCCAACTTAGCTCGTCTAATTGTTCATCTTCGCCTAGGCCACGAGTGCGCAGACTTTTCTCGTAGTATGACTCGTCGTTACCTGCGTCACCAAAGTCATCATCGTCATCAGGAAAATCGACTTCGTCATCGTCACCATTGTCGCCATGCAAATCATTGTAGTAATCTTCATCGCTGTCATAGTTACGAGGATCAATCTCGTTTAAGTTCTTCTTTTTATTGTCTTCAAATAATTGGTCGATGATCATAATTACTTCTCTTCTATATAATCTTGATTCAGAGCCTGGCGTCGACGGTTCTGATAAATTTTCACAGCCATGTCTGCATGATCAACTTTGTTGAACTTGCTGGGCAAGCTGCGGCCATTGTGTCTTATTTCGTAACCACGGTCATCATCACCCCAGCATTCTAAACATGTGCCATCTTCCATGGTGTATGTTTTAACTGGTGATTCGCTGACAGGGGCAGCAGGTTGTGATACTTTTGCTGCCAATTGATCTTCAACACCGTGAGCAACTTCGGTGTCGGCAGCATCGCTGGGTCCTGAGATTGGTGCAACGTCTGAATCCCATGTGGCATCGTCTTCATCCACACCTTCTGTCTCAGGATCATCGTCAATGTTTAATTCAGCCTTGGCTTTGCGTATTAGATGCTGGTCAATTTTGTTTTTCTTTTCCAAGGTTTCAAGATAGTCAGCAAAACGACCCTTGACTTTGCTAATCATGTCTTCTTCGACTTCTTGCATGGCCTCGGCAAGAGCTGTTTCACCAACCATGTAACCATCCATGGGGTGCTTTTGATAAGGCTTCTTGGCCAATGTTGGGCTGATGTCTTTGGGTTTGAACAAGGCCGGCAACTGAGGCACACGCTCTTGTTGCTTGGTCATACTGCCTTTGGGACTGACTGGAACAGTCTTACCCTCAACTAGTGCCAATCGCTCTAGTATACTTCTGATGTCGTCACTCATGCTCGCTGCTCTTTCAGATAACTTCTCAGCATCCAGCCATGCTTTTGATGGGCGTCGATGCGTTCAGCAATAAAGTTAGCAATGCCTTGCTGATTTTCTTCAGTTGCTACTTGGAAAGTTTTGTTGAGAAGATCAAGCATTTGACCATTGTTGGCCAAGAGTTCTTCTAGCATGAGTCGGGCACGAGGAATCTTTGTTTGCCCTGGAATTTGTGTGAGTTCTACAAAACGCTCAAATGAGCCTGGCGCATAATCGCCCAGTGCTCTAATGTATTCTGCTGTGGAATCTGTAGCACCATAAACATCATCATGGATGCTGTCAAAGAAAGCGTGAAGCTGGCCAAAATCTGGGCCTTCTACATTCCAGTGGAACTGTTTGGCTTTAAGGGCAAAAGCCTCTTCAGTTGCCAGGAGAGTTTTTAAAGCGTCCGCTAACATTTTTATTCCTTTTATATTCTTTCGGAGTATTGGGTGTTGGATCCGTTGTGTATTTACCAGAAAGCAGGCTTCCGCCATTTCTTGAAACAGTGCCCATGGCCATTGAAACCGGAGCTACTCCACCAGCACTTGTGCCGCCTGCTGAAGCGTTTTCCATGATTTCTTTAACCTTCATTGTGTCTCTCCGGTGTATATATTTGAATGAATCCGTCTTTGGATATTATTGCTGGGCCTGTATCTACTCTTAAGTTTCTAACTTTGAGACTGCCGTGTTCGCTGTCCACAAGTTCCACACGCAAGGGATACTTGCCGGGTGGTGCTTGAATTTGAAACTGTTCTTCAAGATACACATCACGCCAAATCCATGTGCGCTCGGTAAACAGTTCGTCACCGATGTAGCAACGGTATCTAGGTGGGTGATCACCCCACTTCATATACACATCTGCCTTGACAATAACAAATTCAGGTTGCATATTGTATTTAGCAAAATGTACGCCTATAAATATCTGTATGCTTAAACTTTCAGAAATACGCCGTGTGCATGTAGAATTGACCACACGGTGCAATGCACGTTGTCCTATGTGTATGCGCAACTATCGAGGGCTTGATTACAATTCAGGATACCCTTTGTGCGAGCTGTCAGTTGAAGATTTCAAGAAGATTCTGCCACTTGATGTGTTGGCCAGTATCATGCAGCCCGATCCACCCATCAACGGCAGGATTCCAATACGCTATGCATTTCAAGGGGTGCAGTTCAACGGGAACCTAGGAGACTTTGCCAGTGCTCGAGATGCTGTGGAATGTGTAGAGTACTTGGTAGAGAATGGTGTGCATGTAAAAATCAACACCAACGGTAGTTTGCGTACTCCTGACTGGTGGGCTAGATTAGCTTTGCCCAATGTTGAAGTGGGCTTTGCACTAGATGGTTTAGCCGACACGCATTACCTGTACCGTCAAGACACAGACTGGCACAAAATAATTCGCAATGCACAGGCTCTAATAGATGCTGGTGGGCGAGCCATATGGCGCTTTGTGCCTTTTGATCATAACCAGCACCAAGAACAACAGTGCAGAGATTTGGCCACCAGCATGGGCTTTGCAGGATTTGAAAACATCTATGATGGTCGCAGCTCCACACCAGTGTTTACACGCACCGGAGAGTTCAGTCATCAAATTGGCACAGATCCTAGACCAGCACACATCATACCCGATGTTGAAGGCTTGTTACAAAGTCACATCACATGGTACGATGCAAAAAAGATTACCTTAGAAAAAGATCGTGCTGAATTGGATTTGAATTGCATACACAAACGCAATCGAGAAATATACATTGCCGCAGATGGATCAGTGTATCCTTGTTGTTATCTAGGATTTTATCCAGGACAGATGCATCATGCTGGCAACACCGAAGTTGCACCATTGATAAAAGAAAACAATGCACTACAGTATCCTTTGGAACAGTGTTTGTCTTGGTTTGATGGTGTAGAACAAACTTGGGCCAAGCCCAGTATTGCAGAAGGTAGACTTTACATCTGCGTTAACAGTTGTGGAAAATAAGGAAATATTATGAGCGTAGCAAGATTGTTATTTTTAGCCAAGTATCGTGTACCGCATGCTTGTTTTAGTATGCAGTGGGATCACAACTTGATTGGCATAGACAAAACCATTGTGTGTAGTCCTGTGCCCCGGGATGAACTGTGGCGTGCGTTTGACGCTTACAACATTGACACAACAAATTTTGAATACATCAATGACAGCATTATCTTTGAACGTTATCCCGAAGTTGATAACTGGGTATTTGAAGATGACTACCGAGGCTTTTGGCTACGACAACAAGCAATCAAGTTAAGTTACTTGGACCTCATTGACGAAGATGTTATGCTGATGTGGGACCCAGATACTTTTATGATCGAGCCATATCAGTGTTACTATCCAGAAACAGACACACTGAATTTCATGGCGCTGTTGGACACTGAACAAGGTAGCTACAACAGAGTGTTTGAAGCTATCACAGGCTTAGACAAAGTTACCAAGCACTGTTTTGTAACAGAACTAGTTCCAGTGCGCAAAACAGACTGGCGGGCACTGCGTGGCCACCTTGATCAAAAGTGGCCAGGCAAGCACTGGTTGGATGCCATTATTGATCCTGTACCAGGATGGCCAGCACATCCACCATGGCACTTTGAAGGACACATCAAGTGGTTTTCAGAATACGAGTTTGTGGGCAATTGGGCCGCTCGTCGTGGTAATGTCACATATCAAGGACAACGTAGATATGAATATGACCGCTTGGACAAACTAGCAGATCTTGATCCCAAGCAATTCAACGCTGTGTGCGATGCTTGCCCTGACCTAAGTCTTAGCATGCAGTTTGACTGGGACACATACACTGTCAAGGACTTTGACCGTTACCGAGACATGGTGCTTCGTGCCCTGGAAAACAAATGAGATTTCGACATCCGATCTTTGATCCTTGTCAGCCAGTCATCAGCGTTGCTCAGAATTGGGGAGAACCTCACTTATTTGAACCCACTACAAATTTAACCAGAGTACTAAAACAACCATTCAAGGTTGCTGCTGTGCATGTGTTTTTCAACGATCCCTCAATCTGGCCAGGCAGCAGGCTCGTGACAGAAAATCCTGATATTGTCAAAGTTGATTTATCACAGTTTGATCTTGTGTTATTGATGGAGGCTGAAAATAATAATTGGGAAGATATACAGAACTGGATAAAGCAACAGAACATTAAGAACTATATCTTTGCATACGGAACTCTAGCAGACCCTGTGCAAAAAACCATGCCCAATATGTTTTACAGTAGTTGGTGGTTGAAATACTTTTTGAACAATCGTAAATTTATTGACACCACAGAAGATTACACTCACTATACACACAAGCCATTTCGATTCAATGCATTGTTAGGGGCTCGCAAACCGCATCGTGACTATATCATGTTGGCCATGACACAGTCAGGGTTGCTACATCAAAACATTGTTACATATCGAGACGTATTCCCTGGAGAGGTTATTGATCCACAAACAAAAGAGTTTAAAAACTTTTTTCCCGACGTTGAGTTACAACACCCTTATGTGAGTCCACATCTACGACCTGAATGGGAAGTGGCACCAGTGATAGACAATCGTGTGAGTTTTATTGATCCTGTGGCAATACATCGCAATACTTGGTATTCAATAGTGGCAGAATCAAACTGCGCAGGCACTAAGTTTTTCTTTACAGAAAAAACCATGAAACAACTATGGGCCAAACGTGTGTTTGTTATGTTTGCAAATACAGGATTTTTAGGGCACCTGCGTGATTTAGGCTTTGAAACATTTGGCAGTGTGATAGATGAAAGCTATGACACTGATCCAATCTACAATCGAGATTGGAAACGATTTGAGAAAGCCTTTGAGCAAGTGCTGTTCTTGAACCAACAGGATCCAGTCAAAGTGTATCAAAAACTCAAACCAGTGCTAGACCATAACCACAATCACATGCACACCTTGTTGCGCCGTCAAGAACAGCAGGCCAAAGAAATGTTGATGGGCAACACGCCCACTTATTATTGGTTACGCTAATCCAAACGCACCAGTAATTCGATTGTACCAATTGTTGGCAATGATTTCCTGTCCGCGAGCCGAACTGTGATAGCCTGGATCTTCACCTTCAAATGGGTTGTTGCCACAGATGGCCTGGGGACTTTCCATGCTGTCAGTCAAGATATAGTGATCTGGTATCAATGATGGGAACGCATCGCGCCACTGAGTGGGCTTGTTGGGATCAAATGGCCACAGCAAGTTAGGTGTGACAATAAACTTTATGCCGTCAAGATACATCATCAATATGCCTTCGCGAATGATCCACTCATCTTGTTGCTTTTTCCACTCGTTGTCATAGATTGAATCAATCCACGCACGTACACCGTTTTGTGCTTGTTTGGTAATCTTTCCCGAACGGTAAGGATGATCATAATTTTCTGCTAGAGTGAATATAGTTTCGCAGATCATGTTGTAGTTGTTGTTGCCATAGTTGACATTGTCTATGCCATCTTCTCGCTTGTAACCGTTTTTGCGCTGACGGTCTTGCAAGTGGCGCTCCAAGGGAGGATTCCAGCCGCCGCCTTTGATGGTCCAGTCATAAGGTGCAGCCGTTGCAGGTATCTCCATACGGTCCCAAAACGTAGGACCAATAATAGCAAAGTCTGGCTTTTGGCGTCGAATCTCTTCTATCTGTAATCTAATGCCACCATTGCTACAACCTTGGCGTGCTAGGTTGACCAAGTCCCAGCCTAGCCTTGCAGCCAATACTTCACTCCAGCTAGTGCCTGGAGCGGTTTGTGATACTGCTGAAAATGAGCAGCCTGCTACCATTAATTTCATGTTGTTTCCTTGTAACTGTTTTGATGTTGTGTTGTATGAAAGCTCTTGACAATGTCACCATGCATAGGCAACTCATCTAAGCTGTATGTACCTGAAGGTATTGTGTAAGTTGTACCTTCACCAGGTTTAGCAAATGTAATCAGGCGCGGATGATGTTTCACACAATCATGTACAAATTCATGATGTATATGTCCATAGTCACCTTCTTGGTCATGACTCATTACTATGTCATATCGTTGTATGATATTACATATTTCTCTACGTGCCTGCTCTTCGTTAAAACTGATTTTTTTGTTTTCAATATCTCTATAGTCATCGGTGTAGCCCAAGAATATACACGTTATATTTCTGCGCTTCCAAAACTCTTTTAGTTCTCTAGCTCTTGGTTCCCACTCACAGTAAGTCAAATAACAAATCTGCCAGTCCAAGTCAGGATGATTGTATATGTAACTATAAGCAAAGATTACGCAATCATCAGGATGTGCTACCATGCAAAGTGCCTTCATATAAAGAACGCTCCTGATATATCACGTTTGATCAAGTAGTCACGATAGAGATCTTGTTGTGGCCTAGTGAGCTGCGCCCAAGCGCCACGATGAATGCTCACAGTAAGTGTGTTGGGCCAAGACATTTCTTTTAGTTTTCTATCAAAGCTAGCAACTTCGCTGTGACAAATGTTTACTATGCCCAAAGCACGATCTCTTGAGTATAACATATCCCACATCTTGGGCTTGCCGTACACATAACCTGAGTACAGTATAAACTCTGTCAACATACCCTGTTGTTGAAACCACTGGGGGAAACTGGCATCTGTTTTGAATGTAGTTTCAGCTATCATGTAACGCACAGTGTCGTTATGAAAGAAATACGGTACGCCACCTGGACCTATTTGTTCAGGTAAGTCTATGTCAAACACTTGGTTGACCAATTGTCTGCTGGGCTCAAACACCGGCTGTATGGGCATGGTACCCACACGCACACGACCTTGTTCATCTAGTATTTCTTCCAGTTTAACATCACGAACAAAAATAGTTTTGGCATCCAACACCATGCTCCAAGTGTTGTAACTCATGCTGGCTGCAAGTATTTTTAGCACTTGTTGGCTGACCCAACCATTGTCTACATACCAAGTGCTGAATGCTGTGCGTGGGATGATCAACAGGTGTGGAGCCATGTCGCCATACCAAGCAGGATCAATTTGGCTCAACAACTCGTCGCTGTCGTTTAACACCACGTAGATATTGCGAACGCCGATGTTTTTACAATAGCGCCCAATACTTTCAGCTTGGAGTTTTAAAATAGGCAGTTCATCTCGAAATACAACTGTGACGATATCAATCATGCACTTATGTATCAGTGAGTTATGCTATCTGTGTAATATTTGTGATCACTGCATCTTTACCAAACTGTGCTTGCAATAGCATGCGAGCCATTTGTGGGTTTTTGGCAAATATAGCAGTGTCTACACTTTGATTGTAGCCAGGGTTCTTTACTTTGACTCTGGCTTGATAAACGTTAAAGCCAGGAGCAGCGGATTCTGTGAGACGTGGTTGGTACTGTTCAATCATTTTTTCTTGCCGCCCTTCATGTTGGCACACCAGTGATACATTTTGCCCTTTTCGCCGCCGTACTTCTTGGCCTTGGCACGTAGAGATGACACGCTTCCGTTACAACTGGCACCTGCACGTTTTACACGTCCGGGGCGACTTTTGCCCTTGACCTTGCCATCTGCAAAGTTTTCATTCACAGGAATGTTCTTCAATGCGGCCGCAACACCGGGGTGCATTGGCCCGGGCCAATCGCCAGCTTCTACCCAGCAGTAGTCTTTCCATTCAGGATCTGGACGTGGTTCAAACTCGTGCGGCACAACACCAATAAATGTAACGTACTTAGGATTCTCAGTCAAACGTTTGAGTTTGATGGGGCCGGTGTAACCCGACTCTTCGCCAAGCTCACGTCTAGCACATTGTTCCAATGATTCGCCGGGCTCACGTCCACCACCCCATGCTGCCCATAGGCCACCATCGTTGATACTATCACTGCGTTGTTGCAGGCCATAACGACCTGTGTCCTCTGCATAGAGAATGATGCCAGCAGCACCTTGATCAGCAAATTCATGTGCTCTCATCAGGCTGCTCCCATTACTGGTACGACGCTAACTTCGTCACGCACCATGTTGCGTTGAGCCCATTGTGCTGCTACTCTGTTGGCATCTGCTTGACTGTTGCCTACACCGCCGAAGCGATATAGTTCTTCTCCAGTATTGGCGTCGACTACTCGCCATTCGCCAGTGAACTGTCCACTAGTTTGCTGTTGTGCCTGTGCTGCTCGTTGGCGTTGTAGATCCACAGTGCTGCCGGGCACTGGAGCACGTTGAGCACGGTATTCTGTACCAGGATGTTCTTGACGATAACGTTCTAATCTTGCCATGGCCGCTTGGTCATCAGCTGCAACAAAGGCTGCAACTACGTCATTGCGATCCAGGCCTCTGTAGATTTCGTAATTACGACCGGTTGCTTGTTGACCCGCGGCCTGTGCAGGTTCGTCGCGACCGTATCCATATACAGCATTGATGTTGCTGTCTGGATTCTCTTGCTTCCATTGTTGTAATACAGTGTGTGCGTCTTGGTAATTGGCGGCATTAAATCTATAGAAGATTTCATTGGTATCAGAATTCTTCAAATACCAATCGCCTTCGGGATTGTTTGGTCGACCTGCCACTGTTGTGCCTTGCTGTTGTGTAGTTGGCGTAATCTCACCTGAAGCCGACACTCTACCAATTTCTTGACCTTGGGCATTTTTAACAACAACATCTATGCCTCGTTGCATTGCCCAAACTCCAGCTCTCGCTAGTGCAGCTCGGTCGCTACCATACTCGTCGCCAGCAATTAATCTGCCATTGGTATCAAATATCTTGTAAAGTCCGCCGCCTTGTTGTCCTACTCCAGCATCACGTTCAATACGTTCGAGTTCAGATCCTGCAGGAGGTTCGGTATATGGACGCACAGGCTGGGCCACAATTGTTTGTCGTGTATTAGCCCAGCTCGGATAACCATCTGGACCAAGTGCTTTGTCAATGGCTTCTTGTTTGTTGGTAGCAACAACTTCTATCTCGCCGTAACTGTGTGTTGGATTAGAAACTCGCCACCACATTTTTTGATCGTTAGTTTGCCCGCGCTTGACTTTTCGTTCTAACTGTGCCTGTTTGACAAAACTGCGCAATGCTGCTCGGGGAATCTTACCTGCTACATATTCTGAGAAGTATTTGATTGTGTCTGAATCCTTTTGATCCTGTGTCAACAACTTGTACAGTTTCTTCAAGTATTCTTCGCGGTAAGCATCAGGATTCATAGCAGCACTCATGGCCACTGTGAAACGCATCAAGGTGTTTTCAACTTTGTCAAAGTTCTCGTCTAACCAATCGCCACCAGGGCTGCGGAATTCAATGTATCCGTTTTTGGTATTAATACTAGTATACTTGCTGGTTATGCCTGAGTGAATGGCCTTGGAAGCCAAGCTGTCTAAGTTGCCTTTCATTTTGTCCAACAAGTTACCAGCAACTTCAGGATTCTTGCGCACAGCGTCCTTCACAATGCCCAAGGCTGATTTTGCATAGGTGTTGCTGCTGCGTCCAAACGCATCTAACACGTATTGGTCGCCTAATAGCAATGCCAACTTAACAAAGTCCAACTTTTGTAAACTGTAGTCTGGTACTGAGATGTTGATGTGCAGGCCTGTGGAGCTATTGGTATAACAACCTGTGCGTCCAGCCCAGTCCTTGACTTTGTTCAAGTCGCTGAGCATTTCATCAATGGGCATGGGCGGTGACACAAACTCCAAGCCCATGTCGTTGCTGTCGTCAGGGTCCAAACTACCATCAGGCTCTACTACATAAGTGCCAGGTTCTCTGCGAGCACCATGATAGCTAGAACTTGCGTTCACAGGCTTGCCAATCATTTGACTGAAATCATCAGCCACTTGATCAATGTCGCCTTCGCCACTACTGGTGCTGGTGTAGTAAGGCCAAGTTATGTCACCACTGTAGTTTGATTCAACATCTGATGCATAACGAATACCTCGATCATCTAACCAATCCTGTTCTGAGTAGTCGTCTGAACGTTCTTCTGAGTATTCTTCTCTAGCAGCATCAAAGTTGCCGCCTTGCTCATCCCACTGATCTTGAACATACGATGCACGTTTTTCATCCACTAATGCGAACAGCATTTTTTCAAATTCTTCTACGTCCAGTTCGTCGCCGTATTGTGCTTGTAATTCATTACGTGCTTCTTCTTCGGCTTCTTCGTCGTCAAACGGGTCATTGTCTTCTAGCCACTTTGTAAAATATTCAAAGCCGTCGCCGTTGTACCAATCGTTGTCTGTACTTTCTCCGCGCCACTCCCAAAACTCTTCATACATCGCGTCCCTGAGTCTGCGGATCATACCTGAACTGTTGTATTCGTTGTCATCAAAGAAGTTCACACAGTCATCAATGTCACGCACACGCTCGTCTTGATCGTAGTCAGGTTCTAGGTCGCCGCCATCATCATCTTTGATGTTGGGCACAATCATTTCAAATTCCATGCCAGCCAATGCACCTGTTTTGGCAGCTTCAGCACGGAGATTGGTGGGACTCATTTTTATTTCGCCAATGAATTCATCTTCCAACAACTCCAACTCTTGTCGCAGACTTTCCACAAGGTCATCTTGTTCATTGACATTGTAAGTAGGGTCAGTCTTTTGACGTTTCATACCTGGAGGTTGATCAGGATCAACCGGATCAATGTCAGTGGTGTCTAATCCTAGCTTTTGTAAATGATCGATATACTTGTGCTCAGTGTCCTCATCACCAAAGCTCACAATGGTGCTGGGAGGTCCTTTGCCAAATTCGCTGGCATCAGCACGATCCAAGTTAGGAATATGTTTGCCCAGTTTATACCAGTCATACACATCTGACACATCTACTCGCACTGTGCCCTTGGGCATGGTAGGCTTGAATTCAGGGCCCAACGGTGCATTGAGGTCTCGGTACTTGCCCTGACCCTGTGACGGCTGCGGCATACGGCTTTCACGTAGATTTGCTGACTTCATCAACAAGCCTGGTTCGCCATTGCGACCAGTGTTCAGTGCTAGTTTGTTTGCTTCCTTGCCAACTTGTCCAGGTTTGATGTCCACGCTCACTGCCATGCTGTAACGTGGATCACGTGCTTCCTTTTTGTTCTTGGGAATGTAGCCACTGGCATTTTCGTGCATGGTGGACTTGCCAAACATTTCAGGATTGGCATCAGCATAGTTGCGCATGATAATACCAGCCACAGCATGTGCTTCGTTTTCAAATCGCGAACCAGTTTCACCTGCTGAAGGTGTCAATGATTCAATTTCGTGTTGACGGCAGTGAGCCAATTCATGTGCCACAGTTCGTAAAATATCCAACAGGTGTCTATTGTGCAAGTTCACATGCAACACATGTGACTCAGGCTCGTACATGCCAAAGCTGTGATTGTCAATGCTCCAGTCTGGATCATCGTGCAATTCTACTTTGGGTATGTTTTCAATATCCAGTTGATCAGCAGTGTTGCGAATAAACTCTTGTACTTGATCAGCGTACTGATGTTCAGTTTCTAAAATTTGTTTGGTACTGGGGTTGACACCGTCAGGGCTTTCTGTAACAAACCCATACACCACTGGCTTACGTGCTTCAGGCAAGCTCAAAGACTTGTTCTTTAGTTCTTGGCGAGCTGCTTTGAGTTTTTGTATGGTACCGTTGTTTCGTAATATCTTGAATGCTAGGTTCTCTGGTGAGAACTCGCCTTGCTGTTCAAGACCCTGCTGGCGCATGTTTTTTAACTTGGCCCAAGCATCATTCATTTGATGTTCGTCGCCAGACTCAATAGCAGATTCAATTCTGTGGCCAATGTCCTCATACTTGCTTTTTACAGAAATATCTTTGACTTCGGCTTTACGGCGCTTGGGCACACTGAGCCATTTGTTTTGCAACAAACTGTAGATGCCTTGAGAATAGTGAGGTTGGTTGGGGTTTTGTACATACAACTCTACATCATATCCGCCAATGCGAATGTCGTTTTGATCGTTGTACTGATATTTTTTAGCGTCAAACAATTCGCGAAATACTTCGCTGGTGTCGGCTTCGGGGAGATCTGCAACAATATGCAAATCTATGTCTGAATGCGCGGTGTAGTTAAAAGCAGCGTTACTACCACTGATGGTAATATCACGTACTTGTAAATCGTCAATGCCCAAAAACTCCTTGAAGTCTTCGGCGATTTCCAGCAGTTTAGCATGTACATCGGGACGTAGATGTTCACGGTCGTCCCATAACCGGGGATTAAGCCGGTCATGGAACTTTACAGCGTCTGCTAAATTAAAAGCGTCCAGTTCATTGATATTCATATGAACTGTATTTACCGCTTAGGCTTGTGCAGTGTCCTGATCGCTAGAAACCAGTACTTCTGGCTCGGCAGCAGGTGCTAACACATCGTCAGCAACTTCGTGTCCGCCCTGTGGGTTTAACACTGCCGCAGCTTGTGGTTTGGCAGCAGATGCTTCGTTGGCTTCGGCAATGGCTTTGAGGTCAAAGTACAGTTTGTCTTGGCTGGCAGCATCAAACACATAAGTGCCCACGTGACGCAACAACACACGTTTGTCCACAAACACTTGGCCACCTAGATCACGCCAGTTTTCACAGAATGTCCAGTCTTCACTGTAGTAGCGGTTTTCACGCACAGCAGTGTCAAAGTAGGTTTTCATGTAAGGATTTAATTCAACAGGCAAACCAATGTCGTTGTTGAAAGGTTTTGTAGCAGGATGTGCGTCCAGCTTTTCAAACACTTCACGTTTGATCAACAAGAAACCTGTGCCAGTTTTTGTGACTTCAATGAGGTTTGGATTATCAGGTGTGCCGTTTTCCATGCCTGGAATGCCATTCACACACCATTTAATAGGCATGCTCTTCATGGGATACAAGCCGCCGATGACGTCTTTTTGTGCATCCAGCAATACCAGCAAATGCCAAGGTTCCCAACCAATGTCAGCGTCCACAAAGAACAAGTGAGTTGATTCTTTGGTGTGCAGGAACTTGGCTGTGAGTGTGTTTCTAGCACGACTGATCAAACTCTCATTTGTCATGGTTTCCACAGTCCAGTCCAAACCAAGTTGGCGTGCTGTATTGGCCCATTTAATGTAACTCATGAACGTTTGTTCTGTGAGCATACCACCATAGCATGGCATACAAATATGCACACGAGTAGTTCGCAAATAGTCAAGATTGACTTGAATATTTTGCTGATTGGTGTTTGCTGGATCAGTTGGGGGTGTAGTAGTAGGTTGGGCGTCAGCCATGATTTCTCCGTTGTAAAGATATAGTATTTACGGATTATAAACTACTGCGTGATTTTTTTCTAGTCTATTTGATGCCAATGGTCATGAAACGAGTATATTCAGTTTCGGGATCTTGCAGTTCCAACCCACTAGAGTACAACACTTTGCTGAGGGGGAATTTGTTTTGGATATCTTCGGCACTGTGAAATTGTGCGCCAGGATCATGATCCCGTGCTTGCAGTGCTACCAAGGTGCCTGAGGGAATATTGTCAAACCAATTACGGCCCTTCATGTCTGTTAGACTGGTGTTGACCACTGCACTGCGTCGATCCAACTGTCTGTAGTCCAAGTCATTGGCATTTTTCAGCATGAATTCCACATTGTCTACGCCACGACGAGCCAACATCTTTTTACCAATCTGCAAGAAATTCTTGTCAGTTTCCACATTGATTATTTTGTCAACTGTGATTTCTGGATTCAAAGACAACAGCATGGCCAAGTTGGAATACCAAGCACCCAGCACATACATGGTGTTGACATGATCAGTAATGTTGCTGAGTTCTCTAATGAGCCACAACTTGCTGAATACCAAGTCAGGTGTGTAACTGCCTTCGAGGCTGTAACCTGAACTTTCTTCCAGCTGTGTAAACTCATCAAGGATCATTTTTTACGGCCAGCACAGTGAGCTCGTTGACTAAAGCCCCGGGGGTTGGAACAATTGATACTGCTTTTGTATTTCTGGCTCCACTTTTCTTCAATGTAGTCTGGGTCTTCTTCCAAGGTAGCTGCCCACCCTTGGTTTTCCATGGGAGGTTGATTTTCTCTGCGCTGGTACCCAGCAGTCATTCCTGCTCCAGCACCAGCTGTGTTGGCAGTCATGGGGTTGACAGATTCAGACACAATAGCACTGTCCAACATCTTGACCACAGTCTGTGCCAGTTTTAAATTCTTTTGCGTGGCAGGATACAGGCTCATGACAAGAGCTGTTTTGCGTTTTTCATTTAGCTTAGGCCAAGCGTTGCGAATCTCTGTGGCCGAAGTCATACCAGGACCAAACTCCACAGTAGGCAAGTAGGCCATGTAAGCGTGGCGAGCAAATGGTTCCAGTCGTTTTGCACCCAACAAAGGTTGCAGGTATGCAGGGCTTCCGTCTTTCTTTACGCCACCTGCTTGCGGTGGTTTAGTTGAGTCTTTTTCTGAACGCACAAAAATCAATTGATCTTGTTCAGGATTGAATTTGGCTGTGATTTCTTCAGCTCTGAATGGGCTCTTGACCTGTACAAAGTGTCCAGGTTCTACGCCTGCCAACTGTGCTAGTTTTTCTTTGATAGCAAAGGGAAACGGGCGTGTGCTGGTATCATTGGTGGCAGCAACATACACTTCTGCATCAGGAAATGCTCGGCGTGCTGAGTTATAAAGAGCTGCGTGTCCAGCATGAAAAGGGTGAAAACCCCCGGGCATAATCACTATAGTCGTCATGACTATATTTAGCTTAAAGGTTGTCTAGCAACCACTGATAAGTGGGAGTGGTAAATTCAAAGTGTGCAACACCGTTGCAGCCCATGACACCGTAGAAACGATCCATGTGTTTGGCTGTGGTTCCATTGCGATCATGCCAGTACTGTGCTAGTTTTTGCACTGCTGTGTCAACGACTACACCATCCATGCTGATGTTTTCTACAGTAATTGTGCTGTCACTAACAATGTTGCCTTGATCGTCAACTGTGGTGTGTTCGGGCAGTTTGTTGCTGAGTTCAAATTCCAGGGTGTGCTTGCCAGCATCGTCGCTTATGGACTTGGTGAATTCAACAGTTTCAGTCACTGTGTTGAGTTGTAGTATGACTTCGCCATCGAGCCGCACTGTCATGGCCAAGGCACGTTCAGCATTGTTGGGAACTATGCGAAAACCAATTGAGGACTGCATCAATAAGTCACTGTGACAGAGTTAATGACACCGCCGCTGAAGCCTTCAACACGGATTCGCAACCAAGTAAAGTTGCCCATGATAGTGGCAGGATGATAGTCTGTGAGAGGGGTTGTTGAACCATCACCGTAAGTGAACGTTTCAAACCAGCCAGCATCAGCAGGGTCGCCGTCCATGGTGGCTTCCACTACCATGATGCCTTCCCAGCCCGTGACTGAAAATGTCACAGTTTGTATGCCGCCGCGCCCGCGATAATAAGCAGCGGCTTCTTGTGGGTCGCTGTACCAATCCTGACTTGAACCATCGTAGTTGCCCGATGGTGTGCCATATACTGTGGTATCAAGCAGGGTTTTGGTGGTCATTACGCTTTGTCCGCTTCCACAACAACACCTGCACCAGCGAGCTCTTCAGCCACTGACTGCAGGGCAGCAACGATGTCAGGGGTAGCAATTTCGCCACCAGCATCGCTGTCCTTGACCAATTTTGAGAGTTTGATCACAACTACTTCTTCGTGAATTTTTGCCATAGTCAACTATTTAGCTTGAATAGGCAAGGTTTTACGAATTAATCCCGGCACCACTAGTTCCAACATCAGCAGATCTTTGGGATCATCGTGATCGATAAAGAAGTGACTCATGGTGTAGAATCTATCCCAGTCTTCTAAACGACTTTTAAACAACGGAGTAAAATCATAGCAGTCCCTGCGGCTCAACAAGAATTTGCGCAGAATTGGGCTTTGACTTTCGGGAACCCAGCAGTCTTTTAAGTATGTTCTAAACTTGCGTTTGGGCTCTTTCAACAACACTACATTTTCGGGCAAACTAACCTGCGCTCGAGTTATCTCCTTGCATTGAATGTAAGGCACGTTGGCAATGCTTTCAAGGTCTTCCAAGTTGCTGCTGTAAAGATACACATGGCTTGAATACACCATTTTTTTGTGTGCTTCTTTCAGTGCTGACAACCGATCACACATGTCATGCAAGTTTGCAATTTGTTCAGGTTGCGGTCCTGGCTCGCCCCAACGATTGGTCCAACGTGGACTGGTGTATCGAGATTGAACGTGTCGATCTATGTATTTGTGATCCAACACTCGCAATGCACCGGCCTCGCGAATGTAGAAGTTCATTGCGTAGCAGTAATCTCTGTAGTAAAGAGTACTGCGCGGCGCTGAGTCAACTATTTGAATTTTACGCATTAGGGAACCTGATAATACCATCGTCACTGACCACAGGCGCTTGATTTGGCACACTGTCAAACACCAAGGTATCTCCATCAAGGCCAACTGAAATATCACAGTTGCTGAGTCGATCAAACAGGATCTTCTTTGACAGCGGCACACGAATCAACTCGTCAATCTTGCGGCTCAGTGGTCGCGCACCCATTTTTGAATCATAGCCTTTGTCAGCCAGCATGTCAATAACTGGTTCAGATAGATTGAGTCGTATACCTTTTGCATGCAGACTGGTCTTGAGTTCGTCAACAAACTTAACCACAACTTTCTTGATTGCCAAATCATCCAACTTGGAGAACTTGACAATTTGGTCGATACGGTTGCGTAGTTCTGGCTTGAAAAACTCTTTGACAGCTCGATCGTCCTCACCTGTTTTCTCAAAGCTACCAAAACCAATGTTGTTGGCTTCTGAGTCACGTGCGCCCAAGTTAGACGTCATGATGATGATACAGTTCTTGCAGTTGGCTTTTTTACCATTGCTTGAAGTAATAACACCTTCGTCCAACATCTGCAAGAGGATATTAGTAACGTCGGGGTGCGCCTTCTCTATCTCATCAAACAATATTACTGAGAAGGGATTCTTGCTGAGATCGGAGATTAGTTTGCCACCACCCACGTTACCATCCTCGAAACCCACATAGCCCGGAGGAGCGCCAATAAGTCCGCTGACACTGTGACGTTCTTGGTATTCACTCATGTCGTACTTCAACAACTTCATGTCCAAGTTATCAGCAAGTAAACGAGCTAGTTCAGTTTTACCTGTACCAGTTGGGCCCAAGAACAAGAAACTTGCCATGGGCTTCTTGTCGTTGGCAATGCCAGCAAAGTTGATGTAAACACGTTCCAGCACTGAGTCCACTGCTGAGTCTTGTCCGTAGAGCTTTTGCTTGACGTTGCCTTCAAGTTCCACAATCTTTGCACTGCGTTCGTTTTGTAGTTTGTCCACAGGCACACTGGCCACACGACTGAGTTGTTCTTCAATCATGGCTTTTGTGATAGTTACGTTGCCTTGATCTTTAACACGTTCACGGGCACAGGCCGCATCAATCAAGTCAATTGATTTGTCTGGGTTTTTGCGATCGTGTATGTAACGATTGGCCAGTTCCACTGCGGCAGTCATTGCTTCGGTATCAATCAGCACGTTGTGGAACTGTTCCAGTCTTGGACTCAATCCAATAAGGATCTGTTCTGTGGTTGCGGCATCAGGTTCGTCAATGGCCAAGCGATAGAATCTACGCATCAAAGCACGATCCTTTTCAAAGCTCTCGTAGTATTCTTCCCAAGTAGTTGATGCAATGACTTTCAAACTGCCTTTGGTGATAGCAGGCTTCAACATGTTGGCAAAGTCAAGTGAGCTGTTGCTACCAGACCCTGCACCACGCATGGTGTGTGCTTCGTCCACAAACAAAATACAGTTCTTCTTGGCTTCCAGTGCAGAAATCACTGCCTTGAACTTTTCTTCAAACTCACCGCGATACTTTGATCCTGCCAGCAACGAGCCAACTTCTAAACTCCATACTTCGTGCCCTTTCAAGAACTCGGGCACACGGCCTGCTTGAATTTCCTGTGCTAGGCCTTCAATGATAGCAGTTTTGCCCACACCAGGGTCGCCTACCATGAGCACGTTGGCCTTGAAGCGTCGAGCCAACACAGTGATCATTTCCTGTAGTTCTGTGGCACGACCAATCAAGGGCTCTAGTTGATTCTTTTTGGCGCGACCGCTGAGGTCAACACAGTATTCGTTAAGGATATCATCAGCCTGGCTCTGTGTCATGCCTGCAGACTCTGTGCTGGGCTGATAGTTCTTTTGCCAGAACTCCACAAACTCTACTTTCTTCACACCATACTTGAGCAAGAAGTAATGTGCATGACTGTTGGTCTCGCTCATGATAGTGAGATACAAGTCGATAATGCTCATGTTGCGGCGACCAGTAAACATCACCTGCACATTGGCTCGATTGAACATGCGTTCTAACTGAGCTGTTTTTCTAGGTTGGAGATCAGTTTTGTTGCTGACCAAATTGGCCAATGTACTCAAGTAGTGTGAAACTTCTTGCTCCATGGTATCTACTTCTGTACCAAATCGATCCAGACATTTGCGAAACGGTGGATGCTGTAGCATGGCCAGCAATACATGTTCGGTTATCACGTACTCGTGATTGCGTTCACGGGCCAGTTGTACTGCTTGTTCAATAATGATTTCGATTTCTTGATGATGTGCCATAAAGTTCCTTGGTTAATCCCAGTGTTATTATAACTGTTTATGCGTTTGTTCGCAACCTAAATAGGCTTACGATTTGTGTTTTTGGATAGCTTCAACAATTTCTGGTGCTATGTTGTTGGGAATAGTTGCCACTAGCTTTACATAAAGATCGCCTTGTTGCCCAGACCTTGATCTAAGTCCTTGTTGGCGTATACGCATCACTGTGTTGGGCTGTGTTCGAGCCGGGATCCGCATGCTCAAAGTGGAATTCAAAATGGTTCGTATTTCGGTATCGCCGCCCACGATCAAATCCCAAACGCTGACACGATGTTCTCTATGCAGGTCCAGGCCATTTCTACGCCAATCTGGATTTGGATTCACGCGGAACTGTACCACAAGGTCCACGCCGCCCGGAGCCACACCACCATACTGCACATTGTCCCCGTCTTCTATGCCAACGGGTATTTCAATCTCCACTGTGGTTTGGCCCTGTGTGCTGCCCACTTGTACAGTGCGAGAACCACCACGGGCAACATCTTCCAGTGTTACCCATATGGTCATACGCACATGATTTCTTCTTGGATGCTGTCCAGGAAACCCGCCCATGCCACCACCAAACATCTGGCTAAAGATATCGTGAATGTTGTGCGGAGCACCACCAAAGTTTTGAAAGTTAAATGACTGTGGTGGATTGTCGTACTCGGCTCGTTTCTGCGGATCACCAAGAGTGCGATAGGCTTCTTCGACCTTTTGGAACTCAGCAGTGTCACCACCTTTGTCGGGATGGTGTTGGCTGGCCAGCTTTCGATAAGCACGTTTGATTTCTTCTGGTGTGGCAGTTTTGTCTACACCCAATGTTTGGTAGTGATCACTCATTAGAAAGCCCAGTATAGTGTTTAATTATACTGGGCCATGGGTTGCTTGTCAAATTATTTTTTAATTTTATTGTAGTAGTCCCAGCACCAGATGCCAGTGACCACTGCTATTACTAAAAAAACAATCCATTCCATTATTTTTTCTCCGGTACTTTGGTGCCTTCTAATTTTTTATGTTGCTTGACTTCTTTACAGCTTTGTTTTGTTTTGCCTGTCTTGGGATCTTTAACTTCTTTGCCGTCTTTCTTTACGTCAACACAGACTTTTTTGGTTTCTCGCGGCTCGTCAGCAATTACAAATTGACTACCTAGGGCCATGGCTAATGCTAATAAGATTTTTTTCATTTTATTTCTCCGGGAATGGTGGGATTACAGGGGCGGGCTTTCCGCCGAATCCTGTGACGACTTCTGCAGGCGCTGTTGTTCCAGATGTTGCACTGCTACCAAAGCCTGCTGGCGCTGTAGATGTGCTTCCAAACCCGCTTCCGCCGCCCAAGGGTTGTGACCCAAAGCTGTTGGTGACTGGCGCTGGGCTTGCGCTAGGAAAGCCAAATGCTGAAGACCCGGTCGATGATCCTGTTGTTGATGTGCCTGCTCCGCCATTGTTTGCTCCTGCTAGTTTTTCTTGTGTACGACCCATGGCCGCGATACCAAGTACAGCACCCATTGCAATGTGGAATAATCCAGCACCTTGCAGTGTGAGTGGTTGCCACTGTGTGATTGGTTGTTTCATGACAGTTTGTAGCAAACTCCACAAAATAGGGAATAGAACAAAGTCTGTGATACAGGTCAGCATGTACATCCAACCCATGGCCGGACGCCACTTTGAGTTCATCCAATCTTCTTTTTTCTTTTCACTTTCGCTTTTGACTTCTTCTGCCATGTTGGCTCCTTGTTATTATCAGATATTTAGCGATTATCCCACCAAAACAGTACCACCATGGCCAGCGCGGCCACTGTGGCTGCAATGAAATTCAACAACCAAAACGCCGCAGCAGGACCTATGTGCAGCAAATAGCGCCAGACATTGCGGTGGCGTCCGCGAAACAATCTCTTCATCTTCCAATATACACTTTCGGTTTGGCTGCTTCTGCACGTTGCTCGGGCGTGGAAGGAATCCACCCATCGCCCAAATGTGGGTACTTGCGTATGCGATCTTCTACTACCATGGCCAAGGCCACACTAAAAGTTGCCACAGTGAGAATAACTCCCACTGCTGCTAGACCTTCTACCCAGTATTTTTCCATCATTTTGCGTTTGAAGTTGCGCCGCGCTTCTTCCTCGCGCATTTTCTTGGCAATCAACACTTGCTGTTCTTTGCCCATGACTTCCATCATTTCTGATACTTCGGTGTAAAGAGCGCCCAGTTCTGGCGGACTTTGATACACCATGACTTCGCGCAGCTCTTTGCCCATTTCTTCCAGCTGCTTGCGCATTAAAATACGTTGTAGGGCACGTTTGCCTAAACTTGCATCTCCGGTGTAGACTTCGGTCTTGGCACGCTTTTCTTCTTCGTCAAATATGGCCACGCACTTGTAGTAGTTGTCGTAGTAGGCACCCAACTGCTCACCAATTTGACTGTACACATCAGTGTGCTGTCCTGCATTGGCTTTTTTGTTGAGCTCGATTATTTCGTTCTTTTGTTTTATGAACGCATTTCGCTGTTCCACAGTTGCAGGTTTTTCTGGAGGATGCAGTTTCTTAAACTGCTCATCCATGTCCTTGATGACATCTTTGACTTCGCCTACAGCGCCTTTGATGTCTTTGTAAAGTTTGCAACCCTCTTTAACGAGCTTGACAGCACCGTTGGCAAGGGCAAACAACGTAATTGGATCCATGTTATTATAATTCTAAGATCGCTTTCGTGAAAAAGCCCTGTATTATTTACAGGGCCTTTGCTCTAGATTAAATGTATGCTTATTAAATGCCCGGGATCCAAAGCCAGATTGCTTGGCTCATCAGTGCCATGGCAAATGCACCCACGCCCAGACTTGCTCGGAACAGGCTGTTCTTGACAGCCAAAATACTAGCAGTTAAAAACACAATGGCAATTTGAAACAAGCTGCCTGCATAAGTGTACCATGGGCTACGTTGTTTGGCCACAGCACGTTCTGCTTCTAACGCACGAGCCTTGGCCAGTAATTCTTTCTTGCCTTCGCCTGTGGCAGGGTCACTTTCGTAACGTGCAATTTTCTTTTCTAGTGCTTCAATCTTTTTGGTATCCTTTGCACGTACAGCATCATCCAGGGCCATTTCGGCCAGGGTGCCTTTGATGCTCTTGGCTTGGTAGAAAGCGTAGGTGTTGTTGGCTTCAATGGTGTTGTTGAGCACTTTACTTGAATTACCACCAGCCATGTAAGTGTTGATTGCCAGCAATGCTGCAAATACAACAATAACCCAACCGGCTTTGTCTTTGATTAATGCTTCACGTTCGCTGCGTGATAGGGGTTTAGTTTCTGTTTCTGCCATGTTGGCTCCTTTAAATCAATATTTATTACCATTGTTGAGTAGGCGTTCCCAACACTTGATAGAACAGGAACGATGCGGTCCAGCTGGTCCATGAAGTATAAGGTGGACCTGATTGTGAGTAGTATCCTTGCAGTCCTGTGAATGACGAGGTATTCAGTGCCACAGTTTGGCTGTTTACTAAGCCTAGGTAACTGGTTGCAAATGTGGCCGTGGCAGGTGCTTTTCTTATGTAATAATTCAGCGCAACAGTATTAGGTGTAGTTGGACTGTTGGCGATGGCCGAGTATGATGCCGCAGAGGGCGGAAATCCTATAGAGATCAAGGGAGTAACTGTACCCGATGTCATACTGCCTGCTCGAGCAACAAAGCCAATGATATATGTGCCTGAGGGGACCGTGGCCACGCTGGCAGGATGTGCCTGTGCAAAGGTTGCTGTCCATCCACCGCCGGGACTCACAGCCATTTGAGAGTCATTCATCACATACTTGGTTACACTGGACAATTGTGTGGCCACGTTGCTATAGTCTGTGGAACTCACTGCAAAGAAATTGCCTGTTGTGGCAGCATCGTAGGCTGACTGTCCTGTGGGGCTCAACACTGACCTCAACGTTGCCGACGGTACGCTAGCAATTGTTATACCTGTGCTTATTGTGATTCCTGATCCTATTTCAATACCCATTTATGCCCCTTGATTTTATAGCTAGTTATTTACCGGCCAAAGGATTGTCAAGGGCTTTCTGTATTTTGTTGTCAACTTCTTTTTTCAAGGTTTCAACTTCGCGATTGATTTCTCTGCGAGCACTGGTAAATTCACTGTTGATTTCCTTGCGAGTTTGCTCCATGTCCCGGCGTATTTGATTGGCTTCGGCTTTAGCACGATCAAGATCTTCCCGTACTGCTCGACGCATTTCACGCATTTCTGTTTCAGTTTCACGCTGTGCTTGTTTGACACTGCGCTCTACTTGCTCTGTTACAGACTCGTTGCGACGAATATCATTTTTCAAGTCTGTTTTGATGTCGCGTGTGTAGTCCGAAGTTTTGCTGGAGTTTTCTTCAATCACTGCCAGGCGCTTGTCAAATCCTGACAAGTCAGGTGCAGCATATTCAGCAATCTTTTTCTTCATGCTTTGATAGTCTTTGTACACTTCAAACGCACCATACAAGCCGCCCAGGGTTGAGCTCACAATAGTAAATGCCACCATGAGTTTGGCTGGTGTAAATTCATAGCCGCCGATGCTGATCACAGTGTCTTTTGATGCATACTTTTTGGCGGCTGCTTCTAGTTCGTCAACTTTGGCGTCAACGCTTTTGATTTCTTCGGTCATTTTGATCTCCTTAGTTCCATAATGATGATTTTTTCTTTTCACCGCGAGCAAACACACGGTCTATTAGTTTTATTCCTGCATAGCTGACCCAAACAGTCAGCGTGGTCCACATAGCTGAATTCAAATCCATTTTATTACCGAGTCCTATTGTATTGGCTATCAACTATGTTCTGATGCAGTAGTTCGTTTCTGTTGTTGAGTCCGCGGCGTACACGATCATTGTCCACAGTGCGTTGATTGCGATAAATTTCTCTAGGCAAATAAAACGGTGTCTGTGCTATTATTTGCGCGGAGTAAGCAGAGTATCCTGCTGGGACGACTGCCATGGCTGTTAAACTGGCACCGGTGCCCAGTTCCACACCCACAGCTTGAGCACTGCTGCTTTGACTGGCAGTGGCTCTGGCCTGGCGGTCTTCACGTTCTTGTTGCTCGCTGTCCATGGGCCTAGCAGTCATCATGCCCAGCAAGTTACGTGTGCTTGTGGGATTGGCAGCATCCATGCTGCTCATGCTGTCACCGATCTGTCGTGCTGCTGTGTTAAATGAACTCATGCCCAAGCTCACTGAGTCACTGCTGGTTGATCCAGTGCTGCCAGTGGTGTCTTGACTACTGACCTGTTGTGACTGTTGTGCAGATGCAGCCAAGTTAGTGCTTTGTAGCGCAGCCTGTTGTGCGGCATTGTTTTTCATTACCATGCTCACAGCCGCACTGGTTGTGGGGTTACTGCCCACTCGTGCTGGAGTAGCTGTAGGGGCAGCAGCCGCAGTGGCTGTGGTCGTAGCTGTGGGTGTTGACACCAAGGTTGTGGTTGTGGTTGTGGGTTCTGCTGTTGCAGTGGCTGTAGGTACTGTGACCACTGTTTCAGTTATCACAATTTCAGTTGGTGTAACTGCTGTGGTGGAGGTCGTAGACACCACAGGCACAGGAGTAGGGGTTGGTGTGGGAGTAGGAGTGGGTGTTGCCCCTGCTGTGTACAACAAACTCAAGCTGGCATCACGCACCCTGGGTCCGTAATACCCTGCCCACCAAGTGGCATCTTTGCCGGTAAATGCCAAACCAATTTGTCCCAGGCTGGCAATGGCATAAGGCGACGCAAATAACTCTGTGCCCGAGTACTGTGTTAAGCCATTTGTGGTACCGTAGCTGTAGTTGTAGTTCTCCAACAGTGCGCCGGTGTTGCTGGCAAATCGCACATTGGCACTGATGGTACCACGAGTTTCCCCTGAGTTATCTATCCACCATGAGTACTTGAATCCCGATACTTTTATGCCTGTGCCCGGCAACACACTATCAGCCTGCCACATTTGATATGCTGTGCTGAGTCCATAGCTGAAACGCAGGGTATTTGTGTCTGTGTTCATGGCCACACTGGGACCGCCTGAACAGCACAAGCTGAATATGCTGGGGCTGGGATAATCAGTTCCAGACCAGCTCATTTTTTCCACAAGGTTAGGCAACTCCTGCACTTCCTGTGCCTGAGCAAAAGTGCAGAACACAGCTAACAGTAACGCTCGCAGTTTCATTCTTTAACAGGCTTGGGCTTTTTGTTGGGATTGGATTCCCACATGGTCAGGGCTTCTGCACCAATCTTGCCTTCGTAAGGGCAAGGTGTGCCGGCTTGTAGCATAGCATCAAACACACGTCGGTCCTGACACATGGTAGCAACGGCTGCAACTTTCATGCCCATGTCGTACAGAGTTTTACTCAACTTCAAACGTTCACAGTTTAGGTCACGAGTTGTTCCACCCATGCTCAAACCAAAGATCTGTGTTTGCACTGCGGCGCTGGCACCTGTGGTACACAAGTCTGCATTGCCGCCACTCATCATGGGCGGAGCAATGGCAGTGGGCGGTGGTTGCACAATTCTTTGTGTAATTGTGCTGTCATTTACGTTGACGTTGCGACTGTTGACATCCTGAGTTGATGTACTGGCGTTGATGTTTCTATTTGTGACATCTCCAGAGCTTACGTTGTTGTATGTGACACTGCCACTCAACACACTGCGATTGGTCATGTCACCGGTGTTGACATTGTTGTTGGTGTTGGTACTGGTAGACGTGTTGACATTGGTATTGGTACTGGTAGACGTTGCTGTAGATGTAGATGTGTTGACATTGGTGTTGGTGTTTGTGGTAGTGGTGTTACTCGCAGTGTTTGAATCCACCAGGGTCTTTGAATCATACACCGTTTGAGCATTTAGCTCTGAGGAGACTGATAGGGCGACAAGCAACATGCTTGCCACCAGTAAATTTTTCTTCATGATAGCTGGTCCTTCTTATTATTATACTCTGTGCCAAACCACACACAGGTTAATAATATTTAATAAGACTCAGTCTTAGTATATGTGCTGTTATTTTAAGCACTCAAAACATGCAAGGCATGTTCGGTGTGCTTGATACGATCTTCAAGGCCAATGAATCCACCGTTGATGGCACGAGTTAAGCCTTTGACATCATTGGCATCGGCAAAACGATTTAAGTTGTTTTGTTCCCAATACCAGCAGGCGCTTTGTGCGGCACCTTCAAATGTCTGCAGATATTCAGCAGCTTCTTCCACAGAGATATCCAATGATCCTGCAAAGAATGTGTAGTTGTCTTTGCCTGTGAGCTGAATTAATCCACGACCACAGTAGCGCCAACCGTCACCTGAAGCTTCGTCTCCGTTGCCCATTCTACTTGCATACACTCGGTTGGCAATCATTTGTGGCTTGTTAGCATATTGTGCTGCCAGCTCGTCTGTGGGGAAATACTTGGGAAATACCTTGCGCAAACTTGCGGCTTTGTAATTTAAATTCTCTTTGATAAAAACAAAATTACCTGACTCGTGAGCACACTGCGCAATGAAATGGGCCACACGCAGCGGTGTGTTGATTTCATAGTCGTCTAGTAATTGTTCTAGTGCTTCGTACCAGTGATCAATATAGGGATTTTTCACCATTTGTTTCAACTGGTTCTTTGTTAGTATTGTGCTCATTTCGGGCTCCTGTTATTTTTATTTTTTTCCGGCGTTTTCAAATATCACACGTTGCTCATTGTACCAGCGAATCCAAGCATCTACTTTCACAGCACACTCATAGTATGTGGTGTAGTTGCTGGTCACAGTGCGAGAAACATCGCTGAGTGCAGGGTTATCTTTTAGTTTGGCCAAGTCAGGGCAGGGTGTGCTCACAATGGTGCCCGGCGCCGCAGGAAACTTTGCTGCAACAGGTACCACTGTGCTGCATCCAGACAGAGCCAGCACCAGCATTGCCACCAGTGCAAACATAATCAAACTTGATACAATGCCTTGATCTCGATCGTTCATTTTCAGCAGTTCCAGCGGCGTAGAGCCTTGTTGATTGGGCTATTTGGGTTGCGTTTGGTCTTGGCACTCGCACGTGATTTCTTCATGCCACGCATTCTGGCGCAGAATGATTTACGGCGCTTGGCAGCTTTGCCACCCTTTTTCAATTTACTAGGCTTTGTGGTCACAGCAGTCTTTAGTTTTGAACCAGGATTTTCTCTGCGGTATGCTTTCACAGCCTTGCGGCTCATGCCATCTGTTTTGTCCTGCTTGTTGACCTTTTGCCAATCTTCCGTGAGTTGGCGCAGATGGTACTGTGCAGTTTCCCACAGCACTGTGTCAGGCATGGCTTCAAACTGTTCCCATACTAGATCTTCACTGACACCATTTTTCTTTGCCATGACTTGAACCAAGCGATCCATGGCTTCAAACATGGCATCTACTTCAGGATCTACTTCATCTGACGCTTCTTCACTGTACATGTAGTCCCACACAGCAACCAACATTGATTTGGCGTTGGCAATCTTTTCTTGGCACCATTCCGGCAAGTTGTCACCAGACTGAATTAGATCATCAATGCCCTCTACTGCACGTTTCAGTGTTTCAAGATTGTTGTCGGCCATGCCTGCTTCGTCATCGTATTCTGCGTTGTATTCGTTCATGGGTTTCTTTCCTGCTTTTTTCATTGAGATAGCAATGGCTGCTTGTTGTGCTGGGTTGCCTGCTTCTGCCACACCTTGCTCTTTGATCTTGTCTTGAATCTTTTTATAGCGTTGGAAGTTAGCATCTTTATCCGCATCAGTTTTACCAAACTTTCCAGCATCCATCTTCTTATCAATTTCACGCTTGGCATATCCTGGAACAACCTTGCGTAAAGTCTGCGGTAAGCCTTCCGCCACACCTTCTGATTTGTTGCCATAGTTGTCAGCACCTTTTTTACGGCACTGAACCAAGCGTCCTGATGCATAGGCACTGGGCCAAACTTTAGCACTTGCTTTGACTTTGTAGTAGCAGGCGTCTTTCTTTTCGGCTAGAATTAAATCAGTGAATGCTGGGCCGCCACACTCGGAACAAGTCATTTGCGATTCTATAATCAATTGATCAATTTTCATTTTCGTTTTCCTTTGGTACTTACATTAATAGCTTTGCCTTGGCGGTTGGGATTGGGGTCTTGTCTGCGTTTTCGAGCAGCAGCACTAGCACGACCTTTTTTGCCTAGAGCATGTGCTTTGGCTTGTGGCAAACACTTGGGCTTGCCTTCTTTTTCGCTGCCTCTAGCACAGGCCCCACGTATTTTTCCGTCAGGTCCAAAACGCACCCATTTCTCTTTGAACCAATCACGCAGATTTTCTTCAATCTCTGCTTCGCTCACAGGCACACAGTTAGGCACCATTCTGTCACCTTTTTTCTTCATGCCTGCCTGTCTGTAACCGTCCCAACAGGCTTCTAGTATTTCTCTATATCTCATTTAGGTGGTGCCTCGGCTGCACGATTGTGTGCTACAATGAACTCACGAGGAATTTCACACTGTCCGCCAGGTGCAAATTTCACATCGTATTTGACAATTTCACGGTCAACATACTGAATAACATCTTGTCCGCGGCGAGTGATGTACTCGGTTTTCTTTACTACTTTGGTGACAATACGTTCATTTACCTGTGCAGACTGTTGTTCTGCTGCTTTTAATTTTTGTTCCACCGCAGCCACACGCTCGCGCCATTCAGCTTCCACAGCGTAGCCGCCACGAAAATACACGCCCAAGGTCAACAGTGCAATGCCCAGGACTCGAAAGGGCAACTGATATTGCCATACCAGGGGTATACGGTGTGCAAAGAATCCTGCCACTGTGAGCACAATGCCCACCAGCAACAAGATGTTGCAGAACCATAAGATCACTGCGTCAGGTAAAAAATGTAAGATCCACATAAGGATATTTATGCACATAAGTACAGACATGAATGTCTTGATTCTCACGCCTGACGCAGTGGGCAGTACTTTGCTGCAACGATTGATCACTGTGTACATGCAGTTTCATGTCTGGGATCAGCCAGTGATCAACTTGCATGAACTCACAAATGGCCTCATGCGATACTATAGCCCAGACTTTGGCCGTGAGTTACTGGGCAAAAGATTTCAAGGACAGCAGGCCTGGGGCTATCATCAAAGTCTGCAAGAAGTAGTGGAACTGCTGGAGTCAGTGGATCACTACAAAACATCGCGCTTGGCCCAGTATCACATTAGACTGCGGGACGATCCCATTGAACAGCAAATACCTTTTTATCAGTATTTGAACAGCAATTTCTTTGTGATCAGCTGCCGCAGACGCAACTTGTTTGAACACGCTGTGAGCTGGTCCATAACCAAGGTCACAAAGAAAGTAAATGTGTTTGATCATTATGAAAAGATCGACAGTTTTGTGGACATGTATCTCAATCCCATCACAGTGGATCCAGCAGCATTTGAAGACACCCTAAATGATTACAAAAACTACATTGACTGGTGCAATCGTTTCACCATAAGCTCTTATTTTGTCTACGAAGATCATGTGCCCAATATAGAACAGTACATATTGAACCTGCCGATATTTCGTGGTCAGCCCCGGTTGAACACTTGGAAAAGCACATATGGCATTGAGTTTGCAGACTGGAATCGTTGCCACTACTACGGCAGTGATGTAGGCACATTGATGCTGGACAGTCCTGAAGCAGTGCCACAGCTCATGCGACCCGGTGTTAGAAACAAAGAAATTCAATCCATTGATCATCATGCCTTGGTACGTCACTTGCCCGAGGCACAGCGATCTTTCTTTCATGACAATTTACTGGGCTATCGCAATGCACAACGCAGCATAGAAAAGATGCGTGAGCTGGGCATCTTGGTCAGCACAGTGCCCATCAAAAAGCAAACCCTGAGAGAAAAACGCCACATGATCAAGAACTTTGATCAGTGTGTGGAAATATACAATGCCTGGGTGGAACTCAATCCCGGCGCTTGGCAACCTGTGGATCAAGCTGGTATTGTGGCACAGATCACAGCAGAAACCCAGTACTGGGCACCGCCTGCTAAACCAAACGCGGGGTCAATTGCTGGGCCAACCACTGACCAGTCTTGATGTCAAAATGAAATCCGTCACGAGCCAAGTCCAATTTTTCCACAGTTAATATATTCAATTCTGGGGGAACGATCATTTCATGCGGGGCAAAAAATGGCACAGCGGTGTGTAAGATATTTGTGCCAGTGGCATTGAGTTCACTGATTTGATCACACAGCATTTGTAAATCTTGTTGATCAGTGCTGGGCTCATTGTAGATTCTACGTTCTTCATCTGTGAGTTCTGTGTTTGCATCTTCGCGTCGATGCAGATAACTCCACATTATCACCATATTTTTGGGTTGTACAGCATCGATGATCTGCAGAGCACGACGATGTATCCACTGGTTGCTGGCACCGTTCATGCTGATGTTTATGACTCTGCGCTGACTCAGCAGGGCCAACTGTTGCGGCCATGTGTGCGACACCGGAGAGCCCAGGCCCACAGTAAAGCTATCGCCCAAGCACCACACTGCCGTGGCCAAATCCTCAGGCCATTCTTGATCTCTAAATCCACGACTGTTGTAACGATACGACACAGTGTGAGGATATTGGCGAAAATGATCAAGGTCTTCGCAAGCGTCTGGGCTGTCAATTCCGTGCCAGACGCTGCGATAACCGATCATTCCTGTGATGCGTAAATCTTCAAGATCATTCAAGCCCCAAACTCCGGCGTATTTTTGTAGCTGAAATGTCTGTGACAGTGTCATCAAAGGTTTCTTCCGCAGCAGTGTAGCCCACGCCACGACCCCAGCCAATATGCACAATGTTGGGCACAACTTGTATTTCATACTGCCCTTGATAAATGGGATCTAGATCTCTGCGTATAAACTTTTTGACTTGTTCAATAGCAAAAGGATTGGATCCTTGCCAGCCCTGTACATCACGCACCTGAATAACAACTTGTCCGGTTTTCTTTAACAGGCGTTCAAACAACGCACGATGCCCGTCGTGCCAGGGTTGCCAACGTCCCAGCATCTGCACAGTTTCTCGTTTCCAATCAAACACAGGTCTGCGTCTATTGTCTAAGATGTGTGCGGCAATGAATTCGCCCCAGGTTTCAGCCTTTTGTTCTGTTACTCTAAAGTCATAAACTTCGGGCTCTACAAACATGGCATTGGTGTCTGCATAGCGGCCTTCGCGTATGGTGTCTACCCATACGGTCCAGTCTGCTTTGAAGTTGTTGCGCATTTCCACCAGCGGCGCCACAAAGTCACAGATAACATAGTCCATGTCAGTCATGGCATCTGCTAGCTCTCGCATGCGTTTGCTTTGTCTAATACGCCCGGCTTCGGAGAAGTCCCAGTCGTCGTACTTTTTGCGCACATCATCAGCATTGAGCCAGCCTACCCTTTTCTTTTCGGCTTGCAAATGATCTACAATATGCTGTGCTAGATATGTTTTTCCTGCACCGGGCAGGCCCATGATTAAAATACGTTGTGGTTTCATTTCTTTTTCCTTGAAGCATGTCTGGCCAAGTCATCTGTGGGATGGTGGTCAATGGGCTGAAAATACTTGGCATTGGTGTCGTCTGCAATGATTCCAGCCACGTGAGCATTGCGATAGTCTATGGGAAATTCCAGTTCTTGTTCTAGCTTTTGTAGATATTTGCTGCCGTAAAGATGCAACAGCTCATAGCTCAAAAACGCAGGTTGATTGAACTGTGAGTATTCAGCCAGTGCAGCGTCAAATGTTGCACTGCCACGCACACGAGTTTCTTGATACGTTAATATATTACGATCCCGGCCCAGCACAGCAATCTTTACTCTGTGACCCAGATTTTGCACGCCAGTGACAAAGGCCTTGAAGTCTGGCACAGTGGCCACACCGTTGTTCATATACGGCACTGATATCGATGTAACGTGCCAGTCTGCGGCGCCCCAGGGCGCAGAGCGTAGATCTTCAGGATGCTGCCAGTAGTGTGCCCAGGGTTCTTCATCGTGTCCGATCCAGTATTCGTTTAACAACGCACGCCAGCCCTGTACTTGTGGATGCAAAGCAAATATCTTGCTCCATAAATGATTGCCTGACCCTTGCGGGCCTGTTAATATCAATAGTGTTTTCATAGTGTGCGCAAAAATTCCCGAGTCTGTTCAGTAATGACGCCAGTTAATTGAAACGTAACTCTGGGGTGATGTCCTGCATTGGCAGTTGAGTGTGGCATGTTGGCCCAGTCAAATGTACTGACATCGCCTGCTGACCACTGATGCCAGTGATAGTTGCCGTATTCCCAGAACTGTCCTGGTTGCCAGTCTGTTAATTGAATGAAATAACGGCCCACACGGCTGGGATCTTCCGGGCACCATTTTTGCAGTTTGTCTATGTGCAGATTCCACACTTCGCCAGGCCACTGTACGTGTATGCGTTCCATGCAGTCTTCTAGGCCAAATGACTGGGAAATGGCCTTTAAGCTGGCGGGAATGTTCCAGTTCAAATGTGTGATAATCATTTTGGGATCAGCACCCACACGAGAAATATCATATTCTTCTGCCAGTAAATCTTCACGCGGTGGTGGCACACCCTCTCCCTTGTAGCCACGTGTTTCCCAGGTGGCAGGGCGACTGTTGTCTACAATGGCCTGCAGATCCTGCTGCCATGTGGGTTCAATGCGCCCTAGCTGTGTAAACACAGATTCTGGCGTGTCTGTTCGTGTGCTATCAAAATGATATGTGCTGTGTTGTTTTGTATAGTCCCAACTGGATTTCATATAACTGTTACCTTTACATCTGCGTATTCATAAACCTGCTGATAATCCACTGGGGGAGTTTCTATGTTTAACAATCGACACAGCTCACGATTGTCATAGGGTGTGCTGCCAGGGTACTGCAATGTGGCATTGACAATGCCCAGGTTCTGCTGCCGAATAATTTGAGCCATGGTTTTCAAGTCTCGGTAGTAGCTGTGATACAAGGGATATGTTATATCAAAGTGCCCGCATTTTACCCACCAACCCAGACAAGCATCGTCACCACGATGCACCAAAACAATGGGTGCATCAGGCCAGGTGGCACGTAGGAAATCAATGTTGTTGCTGAAGATATGACTTTTGATAATTCTAGTTCGTTCTGTGTTTTTGATAGAGAATGGCGCATCGAATATAGCCTCTATTTCTGCTTTGCCGAGACTGGCAAAATCCTCGGGCAAGTCACTTTCCATGCCAGGGTCAAAGTATGCACCCAAGTGCATGAGTTCTCGACGGCCCGAAGCGTCATGGTAGTAAGTCCAGCGATCGCTGTAATCACTGCGATCAATGCTGGCGCTGTAGTAAATGTTTTTGCACACCGAGCTCCATTTAGAGCCCGGGGCGCCTGCTACAAAAATATATTTCATTCTTTACTTAAATCAATTTTAGATAGCACAGGAATAAAGGCAGCACGTAGTTCGTCCATGTGCTTTTTAAGACCCGCAGGTGTGAGCTCTTCTTCAGCATAGAAAATAACGTTGGCATCTGTGTACTCTCGATATTCTGCTGAACGAACTGCTGCTGAAAATTCCTTTTGGTACCAAGCAATAATGTCTCGATTAGTGCCCGGGGGCAGTTGAATACTCCAGGCTGCATACACATTGATACCCGGTGCCACTGTGTTCAACAGCGGAACATCAGGAAACTGTGCCATTCGCCTTGTGCCAGTAAAACCAATGGGTTTTACTTTGCCCCCGTCGATCAAGGCCTTGGCCACAGCAATGGGCATGATACCAAATTCTGTGCCGGTTTTGCCATCCCACTGTGCCACACTTTGCACAGCCGGCATTGGGCCATTGAATTTCACTGGCTTCACAGCGTCACGGTTGCCCTGCCCACGATCCATTAGGTATTCATATGCTGTACGATGTGCTCCGCCGCCAATGGCAACGTTGATACTGCGCCCAGACTGAATGTACTTCACAAACTCCTGCGGAGTATTGATGCCGCTTTTGACCGACGCAACCAGCACCAAGGGTGATTTGCCCATTGTGAGTACATCACTAAAGCTGTCATAGTTGTATTTCTTTATGTTCTTTTCCCAAATATCATTTGTGACATAAGAACTCATGTGGCTGGGCAAGTTAATTGTGTGCCCATCGTTTGGAGCTTCCAAGAACTTGTTGTTGGCAATCACCGAATCTGCGCCAGGAATGTTGTTGACAACATACACAAATTTGGGATTCCGCTTCTGCACGATATCAGCCAGCTTTCTAAAAGCCATTTCGTTTCCGGCACCGGGTGTGTTGCCAATGTACACTTGCACAGGCTTGGTGGGTTCCCAAGCAAATGCCAGAACAGGCACAAACAGTGCTGCGATTAATAATTTTTTGATCATCATGTTGACTCCTTAAATAGTATTTGAAAATCTAACTTATATATCAAATTTTTCTATGAACACCAAAATTTTTAACCTAATCACAAAAAATTTGCAGAGTGCATTTAATTTGCCCAAGTATGCAAAAATTTCTATCGACGCAGACACAGTGGTGCAGGCCCTGCCCTGGACTCCAGCACGCTACTCAAAGTTCAAAGACGCTGTGGAAGCAGAACTGGCCTTGCCCTGTGAGTATCGTGGCACTGTGCGTGAGATTGTGGCAGACTTATCGGAACGCTACACACATAGATTCTTCAGTGAAATCTGGCGCCCAAGAACCGGAGAATACGATCACTCGGGCTGGGCCCTAGTAGAAGAAATCAACAAGCTCAACCCTGAAAAGGTGTTGGATGTGGGCTGTGGGTATCATCCCTTTAAAGGGCGTATTCATAACATTGTGGGTATTGATCCCTACAATGACGCTGCTGATTATGAAGTAGACATCTTGGACTACCGTGTCCGGCCCGAAAGCCATGATGTCATTATTGCCCTGGGCTCAATCAATTTCAACAGCCGCGATGAAATCGAAGAAAGATTTGCGCACTGTGTTAATTTACTGCGAAAAGGTGGTAAATTCTTTTTGCGAGCCAATCCCGGATTGCCACACAAAACTGGCCCTTACGTGGATATTTTTCCTTGGACGTTTGAAATAGTAAATGAATTTGCTGAAAAGTACAACCTAAAGCTGGACACATTCAAGAAAGAGCCTACCGAACTGGGTAGGCTGTACTTTGTTTATACCAGACTTTAATAGCCAGCTCGTGCTATTTCTGCACCTTTGTTGAAGCTGTCGCTCCAGCTAGCAGTGCTGACCCCACCGTGACGTTTGCTGTATTCATAGCCGGCACGGTGTCCTGAGCAGTCCTTGGTACACTGACTCAAGCCCATGAACGACAGTTCTTTCAAACGCTTTTTGCGTTTTTTTTCTGTAATGAACTCTTGGGCTCTCATTTCTTTGGCTGTACTGCTGTGGGCATGTTACGATACACACGCTTCTTGGGATCGTAAACTGTTTTAAGTGGGCCCAGACCTGCTAGTTTTTTAACACGGCTGACCATGTCTTGATATTCTGGGCCGTAGTCGGCTTCGGGCGGCTCGGGTTTCTTATTGCCTTCCGCCACACCTTGCTTTTTAGCTTGTTGAATCTTTGCTCGTATTGCTTTTAATCGTCTGCTCAATGGATCGTCTAAACCAACTCGGCCACCATCTTTTACAATCGCGTCAATCTTGTCGCTAATTTCTTTGGCTTTGGCTCGCAATGATGCTAAGTCTTCTTTGCCTTCCGCCACACCTTGGTCTTTATCCTTTTTTGCTTTCTCTATTGCGTCCCATTCGGCTCCGGTCTTTTCGCCTCGTTTTTTCTTTACAGGAGGTTTAGATGAGCGAACACCAGTGTGTTGATTTATATAATCGCCGCTTGGAGTTTTTGTAAAGCCTGCTTCCGCCACACCTTGCTCGTTGTCACTAGTCTTTAATTGACTGCGTAACTGATCAGCCATCTTCAAGTGATGTTGTTGCTTTAGATCTTTAGATTGTTTAGCAGCCTTTTCGTGTGCTGTAATCTGTGCCCATAGAGCATTTTGTTTACGCTCGTCTGTGCCTTCTGCTACACCTTGCTGGTCTTTAACTTGTTTTTCTAATTCACGTATACGAGCCTGTGTCTCTGCTTGTCGCTGTAGTGATGCACGACCGTGTTCGGCATTTTGACGTAGTTTTAATCGTTCAAGTTCTTTTTCAGGCGTTTCGCCTTCGTCTACCTTGATGGGGCTATAGTATCGCTTGGATTCGCGATCCCACTTCACGCCCAGGGCCTTGTCCATGGCATTGACTTTGTTTTTGTCCAGTCTATCTAACTCAGGCTCGGTTTCACTTCCGCCATAACGACTGGGATCTGCATGATGGCGAATGCCCTGTGCTGTTTTTTCCACACGGCCCACTTGACCAAGGGACGTATCCCAGGCACCTGCTGCGGGGCGTCCAGAACCGGTACCGCCTTCGTTTAGTTCTAATTCACTGTGGCCAAAAGCAATGGTATCTCTTCCGTCATCGTCGCCAATGCGATACACATATACGCCAGCATCTTCGTCACCGGATTCATCGGGGCCAATTTCCCAGCCCATGGCTTCCAATGCTTGTTGGGCTCGTGCCATTTGTTGTTCTGTACCGTTCCACCATTGTGCAGCCAATTTTCGCAGAATTTCTTCGTTGGGTTCACCGTCATCACCACCTGGAGGGGCAAATTCCGTTAAACCTTCTGCCCCAGCAACCGCTTTGAGTTCCTGTGCAATTCTAATCAAATTCTTGGGACTTAATTCAGCAATGATACTTTCTATGTCGCCTTCGTATTGATCCCAGTATTGTGCAAACAACGGGGCTTGAGTATTCAAGTATTCTAGTGCATCGTCGCCTTGATCGTAAATCTGTTGATACAGCTCACGAACAGTATCGCCCACTGAACCTGTGCTTTCCATTATGTGTGTGCAGTTGCAAGGTGTTTGCCCGCATACTGAGCAGGAATCTCGTGATTCTAATATTTGACTGATTTTCATTAACGTAGCCCTGCCATGCTTTGTAAGGCCTTGACGTCGTCACGAACTTCGTGAATACGCTTGGTTTTTAATCCCGCAGCCACACGCCACTCATTGAGTTCGCTGTCGTATTTGGCTCTGTAGGCATCTGGGGTAGTGGGCACAGCCTGTGCAAATGCTTCTTCGCTCCAGGGAAACTTGCCTTCTTTGTAGTGTACTTGCCAGTCGCTGGGTTCAAATTCTGTCAGAGTAGAGAGATCATCCAACAGTGTTTCAATGTGTACTGGAGCCGCACTGCGTCTGCGTATTTCCACATACACTAGATAACGGCTGGGCTTGATTTCACCAGGGCTACGGTCAGCGTCTAAGATAAAATCATAGCCTTTTTCAAACCAACCCACTAGATCTTTAGCAGCCTGTGCATCACGCACAAAGAAGCTGAGCACAATGATATCATCATCATCGCCCATTTTGGCTGAGAATTCATCCACGTGAATAGTGGGCTTCATCAAGCCATCAAGATCTTTGTACTGTAGACCTTCAAGCAGCAGGGGCTGCGCCGGGTTGAACGGGTTCAGGTTGTTCGAGGTTTTGTTGCGCATCTTCAGCGGCTCCATCACTTTGGTTTGCTTCTTTGTCTAGATCCTGCTCGTAGGCTTGATCCAATTCGTCGAGGTCAATGTCCTCGTCTTCCATTTCAATTGATCCTGTGCGGATATCATTCATTAGTGCCTTGGGCATGGTAATTTCCACTAGCCAGACCTTTTTGGTCATTAGCTTGGCCTTTTTGGTGCCGGGAATGTAGTCCGAAGGATCTGTGATCTTTACAGGAATCTTTATTTCTTTTTTGAGATATTCTACCTTGCAGTCAAATGGCAACAAGCGTCTAGCGCCACGGGGATCGGGCATGAGCTTTTCAGGCCACATAAATGTAGCACTCACGCGATACTTGCCAATTTCGGGACCAGCAACTAGCTCGCCAATTTCCCAGTTTTTAAATGCGTAGATATCTACTTCATCCAACACACGCTCAAAGTCCAACAGCGTGGTTAGCGAGCCTTCGCTCATGTAAATGTCGCGGATGTTGTCGGCAACTTGCCAGTAATCTGTGTGGTCTTTGAAGATTTCTTTGTCCATGGTCATATATTTAGTTCAAAGACCAAGAGCTGAAGTTTTGTCGAAACTTCCCCCAGGTCAGTATTTAGTGACCTGTACTGCAAAATCACTGTTCAGTTATCGAATAGACACACACCGTAAATATTGTTGTCCAACACAGGACACAAAGGAGAAGGAAACTTTGAGTAGAAATCGCGCTGCGAAAGCACAAGCAAAACGTATGAATCAGGTAGTAGAAAACACCATAGCCTTTACACAGGCACCTAAGGCGGCACAACGCCGCATAGACTTGATCCCTCGAACACGAAATCAAGAAACCTTGGTGTTGGCTCTACAAAATCCTGATGCCCACATAGTAGTGACAGCGGGACCCGCAGGGACGGGCAAGACTTATCTGGCTATGCAGGCTGCAATTAAGGCACTAAAAGAAGGAGCATGTGATCGTATTGTAATGACACGACCAGCAGTGGGAGTAGAGGGGGAACAACATGGTTTCCTCCCTGGCAATTTAGTTGCTAAAATGGAACCATGGACCCGTCCCTTGCTAGACGTCATGCGGGAATATTACCGCCCTCAGGACATTGTAGCCATGATAGAAGATCAA
>JACCDL010417648.1_pt1 | contig 46019 bp, 37 predicted proteins | sample 7441931 | NCBI WGS metagenome assembly JACCDL01 (sample SAMN15323437, study PRJNA562643) | freshwater metagenome | isolation source: river surface water | place: USA:Blue River Watershed | collected 2017-08-16
CAAGCAGCGGAAAATCTGCAAGTGTATATTGCAACCCAGCTCCTAACTTCACTTTAACTAAGTGGACATTAGGCCCAAACAACGATTTGTGTATGCAGGTTGACGCTCGTATCAAGCCAATGGTTGATATGTGTCAAGTAGGTGGAGCGGTTAAGTCAATCTCTTTCCGTTGTACTCCAAACATGTACGTTGCTACTCGCGTAGAGAAGTAATAGGTACCAACAATAAAATCTAACAAAAGCCACCTAAGCAGGTGGCTTTTGTTTTTTATACAGTTAAATTTCAAATTGTTGATGCAATATCTATTTTTGGCACGCAATTTGGTTAAATGAGTTCAATTGAAATTATCATGAAAAAATTAGCTTTTTTATTCGTAGTACTTTTCGCTGCAAACTTCGTAAATGCTCAAATTGTTGTTGACGCTGAAATGTTCAAAGCAAACCCAAATATGTTTATGGGTAAGACTATAACCATTAAAAATCCTAAATTTATTAATAAAGTTACTAACCCAGGTGCTGCTACCGGCGCAGTAAGTGCACCTGCTTCAGGCGTAGGCGTGAATGCACCTTCTGCAACGGGTGTAATTCCAACGGCTGGTGGAACTGCCGCACCCGCTCCCAAAACTTCAACTTCTATCTACTGTAATCCAATGCCTAATCATACGTTAACAAAATGGGAATTGGGGATTAACAATCCAGTTTGTATCCAGGTACAGGCAAAAGACTTAGTCATGTTACCAGCACAAGAAAGGCAAATAATAAAAGAGGTAACATTCCGTGTAACTCCTACCATGTACCTAATGACTCGTTGTGTTATAAAATAAATAAATCAAGTTTTGTGATTTAATATTCATAAGTTAAGTTAGAAAAAGGGCTGTATTTCAGCCCTTTTTTTATGGGTTTTTCCCATCCTAAAAATAATTCAAAATATAATTAATTAAAAAGTTTCCTCTTTATTTACCAAATTGGTAATTGTAAAGTGGAAGTTTATATTTCACTATTAGACTTAGGAAAGTTGAGTCTGAGGCTGATGTTTGTATTGGCCTTTACTTTTTCTAATATTTACAGCAACTACTTTGTATTCTGGGCACATCGCTTCAGAATCGGCAATACTACTGGTAATATTATTTAACATGATTTCAGGGAAATGGAAGGTACTGCTTAAAACACCGGGTTTTACTTCGTCCGTGATTTTGGCCTTAATATCCACTTTACCACGTGCTGATTCTACACAAACTAAATCACCGTCTTGTATAAAATGCTTATCGGCATCTTCTTTACAGATCAGTAAAACATCTTCTTTTAAAATCTCAGCGTTCTTCGTTCGTCGAGTCATCGCACCGCAATTGTAGTGCTCTAATTCGCGATTGGTGGTAATAATGTACGGATATTCTTTTCCATTTTGTAATATCTCTTCAGATTCCCGGAAGTTATTACCAATAAATTTCCCTTTTCCTATTTTGAATGATTCCGTATGTAAAATCTCTGTACCTTCACCATGCTTATTCACGGGCCATTGTTTACCATTTTCACCAAGTTCTTCCCATTTTACACCCTCAAAGAAGGGCACAATTCCTGAAATTTCTTGCAACATGGTTGCGGGATTATAATCGGGCTGTTTATAGCCCATTGTATTCATAATATCAACGATAATCTGTCCATCAGGTTTTGTTCCATGCAAGGGTTCAACCACCTTTTGAACTTTTTGAATTCTTCGTTCTCCATTGGTGAATGTTCCGTCTTTTTCTAAGAATGAGGCGCCAGGTAATACAACGGTAGCCAATTTCGCGGTTTCCGTCATGAATAATTCTTGCACAATGAATAAATCCAATTTCTTAATAGCTGAAACAACATGCTGCGTATTTGGGTCGGTTTGTGCCATATCCTCGCCAATCACCCACATCGCTTTTAATTTATCATTCAACGATGCATCATACATCTGAGGAATTTTATAACCGATGTGTAACGGTAGCTTTGCGCCATAATAGGATTCATATTTAGCATGATTATCTGGATTGGTTACATCTAAATAACCTGCTCCTTGGTGCGGTTGACAGCCCATATCGGCCGCTCCTTGTACATTGTTTTGACCCCGTAATGGATTTACACCCACACCGCGTCTTCCGATATTACCCGTAATCATTGCTAAATCGGCGATAAGCATAACCGTATAGGTTCCTTGAGAATGTTCGGTAACACCTAAACCATGGAAACTCATAGCATTTCCAGCAGTAGCATAAGCTATGGCCGCTTTTCTAACTAACTCACGGTCTACGCCTGTGATGGCTTCTAATTCATCGATGTTTTGACGGAGAACCCCCTCCTTAAATTGCTCATATCCTTCGGTCCTTGATTCAATAAATTCTTTATGTTCAAGGCCTTCTTGGATAATATAATACAGCATCATGTTCAACAAGGCCACGTTTGTACCGGGTCTTAATTGAAGATGGTAATGTGCATATTTTGCTAACTCCGTTTTGCGGGGATCAATAACAATGGTCATTTTCCCCTTCATCGCATGTTGTTTGAGTTTAGCCCCCGTTACAGGATGACCTGCGGTAGGATTTGCCCCAATCACCATGATACAATTGGTATATTTTAAATCGATAATGGAGTTGGTAGCAGCCCCTGTTCCAAACGTACGTTGCATACCTAATGCCGTAGGAGAGTGGCAAACACGTGCACAGGAATCAACATTGTTGGTCCCAATCACAGCACGCATGAATTTTTGCATTAGGTAATTTTCCTCGTTGGTACAACGCGCGGAAGATACAGCTGCAATATAATCGGGCCCGTAATTAGTTTTTATTCGATTGAATTCATTCGCAATAAAGGAATAGGCTTCGTCCCAACTTACCGGGGTTAATTCGCCATTTTTTCGAATCATCGGACTGGTGATTCTATCTTGGTGATTATAAAATCCGAAAGCGAATCTACCTTTTAGACAGGTATGGCCTCCATTTACCGCAGCGTCTATGGGTGCTTGAATGGATTTTACCTCGCCATTTTTCTTGGCAACTTCCAAATTACAACCTACACCACAATAGGTACATACCGTGCGTACTTTTTCGTCGTAAGCCACGGACTTTGATTCAAATACATCACTAATTGCACTGGTGGGACATGCTTGGGCACAAGCACCGCAACTTACACAATCTGATTCTTTAAACGAAGTGTTTAATCCTTTGATGATATGACTATCAAAGCCTCTTCCAGCCATACTTAGTACCATTTGACCTTGTATTTCATCACAGGCTCTAACACAACGAAAACAATTGATGCATTTTGAAAAATCGGAGGTCATATAGGGATGACTCAAATCTTTCTTTCGATCCAAATGGTTTTTTCCTTCGGGGTAACGCACGTCGCGAATTCCCACTTCTGCAGCCACAGTTTGCAGTTCGCAGTTGTTGTTAACTTCGCAGGTTAGGCAGTCTAGGGGGTGGTCTGTAAGTACCAACTCAATAATGTTCTTTCTGAGTTTTTTTACTCGATCTGAACTCGGGTAAATATATGTTCCCGCGGTTACCGGGGTATGGCAGGATGCCTGTGTTTTTACCGGGCCGTTTTGAACTAATGCAACGTCTACACTGCACACTCTGCAGGAACCAAATGGCTCTAAATTTGGAACATCACACAAGGTAGGGATGGTTCTTTCACCTTGAATTCGTTTTACAAATTTTAATATCGTTTCTCCTGGAAGGAATTCGTGAGGTCTGTTGTTGATGTAAGCGATGTTGCTCATGCTGTAAGTATTAGGATTGGAAATACGATTCAAATTCTTGAGGGAAATGGGCAAGTGCATTGCGAATAGGAAGGGGAAGTCCACCACCCAGTGCGCACAGCGATCCAATTTCCATGGTAGTGATTAAATCTTGAAATAATTCTCTGTCAATAGGAGTACCATTCTTGGCGTGTTTGATTAACTCATATCCGCGGGTAGATCCCAGTCTACAAGGGAAACATTTACCGCAACTTTCGTGTGCAGTAAATTGGAATAAATGTTCTATATAATCGATTAAAGGAAACTCTTGGGGAATACAAACAACGGAAGCATGACCTAACAGAAATTGTTCGGAGGCAAAGCTTTCAAAATCGATGCTAAGGGCATCGATTTTGGATACAGGCACCAAACCGCCTAAAGGTCCACCAATATGCATGGCCTTCACCGCAGATTTAAACCCTTGACCCAATTCTTCAATTACCTGCCTAAGCGGTGTCCCCATCTCAACTTCATATATTCCAGGTCTGTTAAAGTAACCATCTAGAGATACCAATTTGGTGCCTGTGCTGCGGCCTTTTCCTAGGGCAGCATAAGCTTCGCCTCCGTGTTGAATTATCCACGGAATACTGGCCAACGTCTCCACGTTATTCACAACTGTAGGTCGATTAAACAAACCGTTTTGAGTAGGATAGGGTGGTCTAACGCGTACTTCGGGTCTTTGACCTTCGATACTGGATAATAAAGCAGTTTCTTCTCCACAGATATAGGCACCTTGCGCTGCAATAACTTTGAAATCAAAATCAAATCCGGAATTCAGTATGTTTGAGCCAATGTAACCAGATTCTCTTAGTAAGGCGATGGCTTCTTGACAAATTGTTATGGATTCCGGGTATTCCGCACGGATATACAACACGCCGTAATTAGCACCCATGATGTATCCTGCGATAATCATTCCCAGTAAAACCAAATGGGGTTGATTTTCTAATAAATATCGATCACTGTAGGCTCCAGGATCTCCCTCATCGGCATTGCAAACAATAAATTTCTGATCTCCAGCTGTGTTTTTTGCAGACTCTAACTTAAAAGCAATGGGGAAACCCGCGCCACCCCTGCCTCTAAGTCCAGAAATCTTTAACATTTCCAATAATTCGTTGCGTTCTAACTTTAACGCTTTACGGAGTATATCGTAGTGCTTTTCGATTCCAGGAAATTCCGCAGTTAAAATTTGAGTGCCCAAACCATCCACGTGATATCGTTCTTGAATCGCATGTTTTTTATTGAGTACACTGTCTAATTCGTTGATTGCATTTCCGCTGTAATTATGCCCATTAATGTGGAAGGCATGATTTTCATGGCATCGACCCAAACAACACATTTCGCCGATTTCATTTTCGGCAAATGTACCCGCCAATTTATCTTTTACTGCCGATTGGGTTCCTGCAGTCATACAAGCACTACCGTTACAAACGTATACCTTTTTGCCTTGATTTTCGGGTCTTAAAAAATCGTAAAAACTCGCTGTTCCATACACATTGGCATCGCCAAATAAAAATTCTTGAGCCAATTGCTCCATCGAATCTTTAGAGGGAGTTCCTGTTGCTTTGGCTAATTTGCCAAGTTCTTCGAAAAGGTTAGTTTTTAGTCCTTTTCTACCGGAGAGTTCACTGAGGTTAACCGACATATAATCGCTTTAAAAACGAAAATAGGGAATTTTTTGATATCCTAACCGATATGGTACCGGTTGATGGATTAAATGACTAGTATATCGGTCATTTTATTGATTTTATATAGGCAATCGGCACCCATTTGAGATTGTGATAATGAATTTTACGTTTAGCCCGATTAATATGGATGTAACTGGATTTACAGCCAGAATAGCAGCGCCAGTGATCAGTTTGTTAAACTACTTTTTTGCTAATGAAACCAATGCCTGATTCAATTTTACGCAGTCTTCAAAGGTGCTGCTGAGGTGTGGTGTAACACGGACCCCTTTAACCCTTGGATGGTCTATGGCTACGGTATATATTCCAAATGTATTCAATAGTGTTTTAGCCAGTTCGCTTGGTGAATAACCCGTTATCGAAACCGTTGCAATCGCCCCTTGATAAAAATAAGTGTCTTCATTCATTGAGTGATTATACTCCGATAATTGCTGGACGGCGGAATTCACGGCTGAACTCAAGACGGAACTTACCGTGGAATAATAGACGGATTTACCATTGGAACTAGCGGTGGGAGGGATAGAATGCAAGGACGTTTCATTGAAAGAATCGGCCTGAACCTTGCTATGACTTTTGGTTGATAGACTTTGTTTTCCACTGGAACCGTTCAATTTTTCATTTCGAATCACCCAAGGGAGGCCATAAACATGTATCAATGGCTTACCATCGGTAGAAACTACGGTGCGTAAATCAACCAATTGTTCATTTAGTTTTTTCCATTTTGAGGGCAAATTTCGATTGCCAAATAGTGTATTCTCGTAGTCTGAAAATTCTATCCCCATCCAACATAACTTCAGGTATTGTAATCGTTGTAATTTAGCTTCAGCTCCGATAATTTTATGTTGATCTATGGCTATTTTAATGGTTTGTAAACTTTGGATAGGTCTTGTTCCTTGGTGTTCGAATTTTCTAATATTATTTTTGGGTACCCCGGTGTCGCCCATCAACGGCCATATTTGTTCAATGCATGTTTTTTTCATCGCCAAAAAACCAACGCCAATGGGGTTGCACAACCATTTATGAAGGCTTCCCCCTATCACATCAACTCCGCTTGTGAACAACTCGGGAAACGAATATTTGCAGGGTCCAAGTGTATGCGCTAGACTGTGCGCGGCATCAACCACCACCAAAATATTGGGATTGATTTTTTTAATGGTAGAAGCAACGAGTTTGGTTGGGATTACTTGCCCCGATAAATTGATCAAATCGGTAATATGAACCATTCGGGTCTTCTCTGTAATTAACTCGGTGTACGCTTTTACTACCGATTGCTCATATACATATTGCGGACCTTCAGCACTAGGTGCTCCGCGATATATATTACTGTGCTGAGGTACAACAACCTTTTTAACTAACACCCCATAACGCATCGAAGCCTGCTCAAATGCCTCCACCATACTTCCATAATCTTGATCACCGATCATGACTTCATCTCCAGCCTTCCAAGGATATCCAAGTATAACGGTATTTAGACTTTCAGTGGTGTTACGGGTAAATGCCAACTCCTCGGTATTAATCCCCAAAAATTCTGCAAAGGAAACCCTGGCTGCTTCAATTTCCTTCTGTTGTTGAGTGCGCATAAACCTGCTGGTTTCTACGTTGATATCAAACTCAAAATCTAAATGCTTCGTAATGGTTTTCCAACTTTGATGGCTGAAATATCCGTTTTCCAAATTGATAATGTCCGGAGTTCTGGGATAGTTTTTTCTAATTTTTCGCCAGCGGATTTCGTCAGCAGCATATAATTTTTCCGATGTTTCGCTAACGAATTCAGACGATTTTCGATTTGATTTATTGGAAGAAAAAGAGTTGTTGTTTTTCGCTTCGGTTTCATCTGAATTTTCAACAGTTTCCAACGAATTCAATGTACTATTACTTGCTTTGGCAATTACATTTCCGATCAGGTTTACGGATGCCGCAGTAATTCCCATAGATCGGATGAATTTTTTTCTATCCATATCGGCAAAATACATAAAATTCCCTTTACTCTGCTAAATAGAAAAGGCTGCCCTAACAGACAGCCTTTCAAACCTAAACTATTATAAGTAACAAACTGTGTAACTCCGATTGAAAGTTTTACAGACGAGTTAACTTTATCCCAATAACTTCCTTTATTGTGGATTTATTGATTTGATTTTTTACTTTTTATGGATTTACTATCGTTAATGGCAGGGTTCTACCATTTTCGAACTTCAAGAAATATAAACCTTGCGTAATTCCATGTACTGGCAAGGAAGGGTTCGATGCAGAAATAATTGCAGATTTCACAACCATTCCATTGGATTGAATGATTGAAACTGAATAATCTCTGTTGGAAAGTCCTTGAACTGTAATGTAATTCGAAGTTGGATTGGGATAAACTGAAAGAGAAGCGATGTCGATGTCCGAGGTATTCAATATTCCAAAAGCAACCATGTTTGAGTTGATGGTTTCGGTACTGCTGGATCCGGCATTACAATAATTAGTGGCATCAATACCAATATAATATCGATTTCCTCCACTGGGTGGATTTAAATCAGAATAGGATTTAACATTGGTAGAAACCTTCGCTAATAGGGTAAATGCCCCGTTTTTGTTGCTTCGATAAATGCTGTAAGTAGTTAAGGGGTAAATACCTAAGTAATCACTCCAATTTAAATTGTTTTCACCATTTACGCCTAAACTGGCTGTTAAATGCAGAGTGGTGTGGGCGAAAAATTTGCTTTCTTCAGCTACATTATCGCAGGAATCTACTGCAGCGATGTAATAGGAGTAAGGTCTAGCTTTTGGGATACTGTTGGTGTCCAAAAACTCCATGGAGCCATTATTGTTTTTTACTTCCCCTATGTCATTGTAGCTAAAAGCGATATTTCCCTCACGATAGATGATATATTTTGTAGCAGGTTCGCCTTGGTTTTTCCATACCAATTTATTTTTACCTGAGGCACTGTCTACTGTTACCATGCAAAGTTGAGCTGCTATGGGCTTTTTGAATCGAACATTTATTCTATTTGAATATGCATAACAACCACTTAAAGAATCTTGAATGAAAACGTAGTATTCACCGTCATTGGTTACATCAGTTTTGGGGGAAGTAGTATAATACGGCAACCACAACAATTTCCCTTCGTATTGATAACATTCCAATTTTACGGTGTCCCCCGCGCACAAGGTGGTATCCGTTAAGGCTTTGATTTTCGGTGTTTTTAAAGATACAACCGTTATGGATACTTTATTAGAAGTATCGCTGCACTTGGAACTTGTCTTCTGGGTAACAAAATATTTGCCCGATTTGGTCACGGTTATACTGTTGGTAGTATCCCCAGTATTCCAACGATAGCCGGATGCAGATTTAGAATAACAAAATAATTTCACAGCGGTGCCTTCGCAGACTTTGGCCTCTGTGTAACCATATTCTGTATAAACCGTATTTTTCAAATCGTTTACCTGAACATAAATCCAATCCGATGTATCTGCACACCAGGACGAGTCATCAAAAATGGCAACTTGATAATATCCGGAATAATTAATAATTCGGTTTGGACCAACGTACCCATCCGACCAATATACAGCTTGATTATTACCTTTGTAGGTGGTCCCCAGTTGCACTGTATCCGAGCAACCGGTAATCGGACCTTTTCTATTAAATTTTAAATCATAATTATTATTGAAACAATTGGTCCAATTGTGAAATTGACCATATGCATTATTCCAGCCCAACGAAAGAAAAGAAAGGAGAATAATAAGTCCGGAGAAAGTAGATTTATTCAATGTCATGTTCAAATTAACATAGTCCACGGCCAATAGTTTTTATTTTAAATGTCATAAAAATGTCAACCGTCAGACCTATGGAAAATTGCCATGAAATTCTTGATTTGTAATAAATTACCATCAAACAGAGTTTGCTATTAAAAGGTTCTGCTAAAAAAAGATTGATCCAATGAACTAATAAAAAAAGCTGCCTTTTACAGGCAGCCTCTCTATCAATTTTCGATCATTAAATTTCCGATTATTTTTTCAGTAACGCCCGTCTCATGGGTGTGTTTTCCGGTTTATTATCGCCCGCTTTTTGTTTATACAATTCAAAACGAGAAATTTCCGGAGCTTGTTTCGGCCAAGATTGATTCGATTCATCGATGTCCGCAGTTTCTTTGAATGGATCTATTACAATCGATGCTACTTCTTTTCGTTTTGCAAAATTCTTGGTAACAGTGAATTCATTTTTTCTCCAAATGTAGGCCGATAAATAATCAACTTCAGCTGTTCCATCGGTATAATTCCATTGGATAATAATGGGCATTACGGCTCCTCCCTTATTGCTGAAGGTCAGTTCGTAAAAGTATTTATCGGTAAATTCTTTTGCCTCTGATGGTGGTACAATATCTAGATCTTTGTTTCTATCAATTACTTGGGGTTCGCCTGTTTTTGCTTTGGCCGCTAATTGTTCTTTAGCCCAGTTTCCAAAAGTGTCTTTTTCTGCGTTATAGTAATAATAGAAATCGCGTAGGGTAGTGTCTTTATCCACGGCGAATACCATTCCGCTGGCTTTATTTCTCAACTTGCTTACATGTTGAAAATCGGCTTTGGTAATGGCTGGACCTGTTCTACGATTTTTACCTTGACCGGTACCCAACCCTTGGGATCTTCCACCAATGCTTCTCACCGTATCCCATTTGGGAGTTACCGTGGTGGTAGCAAAAACACGATATGCGGTAACGGAATCTAAGCTAATGTCTACGGGTTCAATATCGTAAAACCAAGCTCTCCAAAACCAATCCAAATCTACGCCGCTTGCATCTTCCATGGTACGGAAGAAATCTGCCGGTGCAGGGTGTTTGTAGGCCCATCGGGTGCAATATTCTTTAAATGCGAAATCAAATAATTCTCTACCCATAACGGTTTCTCGTAAAATATTCAAGGCGGTAGCCGGTTTGGCGTAAGCATTGGGTCCAAATTCAATAATATTTTCTGAGTTCGTCATGATGGGTTCCAGTCGATCTTTAGGTAGTTGCATGTAGGGCACAATTTTATGTGCTGGACCGCGTTGAGAAGGATAATTGTTATCAAATTCCTGCTCGGTGAGAAATTGCACGAATGTGTTTAATCCTTCATCCATCCAACTCCAATTTCGTTCATCGGAATTGATTATCATGGGAAAGAAATTATGTCCAACTTCATGAATAATTACTCCAATCATTCCGTATTTAGTGCGCTCGCTGTAGTTGCCAAGATCATCCGTTCTTCCATAGTTGAAGCAAATCATAGGATATTCCATGCCGCTAGAAGCCTCAACACTGATCGCTACAGGATATTGATAGGGTATGGTGTATTTGCTGTAGGTTTTAATGGTATGGTCTACTACTTTGGTTGAGTATTTTCGGTAAAGATGGTAGGATTCTTTTGGGTAATAACTCATACTCATGATTTTCTTTCCTTCCACGAAGGTGGGCATCGCGTCCCAAACGAACTTTCTGGAACTCCCCCACGCGAAATCACGCACGTTACTTGCTTTGTATCTCCACAATTTGGTAGAAACGGAATCTTTGTTCACCTCTCTATTCTTCGCTTCCAATAAGGTAACGATTTCAACGGGTTCTGTAGATTTTTGAGCTAGCATCCAACGATTGTATTGATCGGGGGTTAATACATCTTTGTAATTTTGACATTCACCGGTAGCGGCAATAACGTGATCAGCTGGTACTTGCATGGTAACATCGAAATCGCCAAAAACCAACGAAAACTCACCTCTTCCGGTAAATTGTTTATGGTTCCAACCTTGGTAATCGCTGTACACACACATTCTTGGATACCACTGCGAGATAGTGAATAAGCAGTTGTCGTTATCCGTAAAATGTTCATATCCACCGCGTCCTCCAATTTTCATTCGTTCTGGAATTTTATAATTCCATTTTACTTTAAATACATATTTTTCTTTTGGATTTAGACCTTTGGGTAGGTCAACCCGCATCATGGTCATATTAATAACAAAGTGCAATGGTTTTCCCGTGGCATCGGTCACGGATTCAATATTCACGCCGTACCCAGCCAATCGATTGGCTACGTCCAATCCTTCCAGTTGGCCGGGTGTCATTGGAGTAGATTTTTCACTACCATTAAAATAATTGGATTCGTTGGTAGGGTTGTGCTCGTTTTCATCCAATTGTAGCCATAAATATTGCAAAACATCCGGCGATTGATTGTGGTAAGTGATCGTCTCTTCGCCATACAACCAACGCTTTTTCTCATCCAATCGGGCAAAGATTTTATAATCGGCTTTTTGCTGCCAATATTGACTTCCAGGTGCGCCAGAAGCTGTTCTATACCCGTTGGCATCGGGTAAAATTGTCCCTAATTGTTCAAATTTATTGCCGTGATTAGAGGTTGGGTTGTTTTTTAAATTTTGTGCAATTCCCAGGCTGAATAAACAGGAAAGTCCTAAGGAAACTGCTACATGCTTTGTATTTGGACGAAACATAATGTGCTTGAAAAATAAACTCAAAGAATACAAAAATAATCTTTTATACCGTTAAGGTGATAACTCGTTCAACAATCATTGGTAACGACAGGAGAATTCCAATAAATAAAGAGACCGTAATGAACGTTGAATAGAAGCTTGTTTTGATGGATTGTAGAAATGAGGCAATACTCAAAATGGCCAATACATACAGTAATTGTCCAAATTCAATACCCACATTAAAAGCAAATAATGGACCCGCAACATCACTTTCTTTCCCTAATAACTCGATCAATAAATTTGAAAACCCCATACCGTGAATAAAACCAAATACCAAGGCCATTAGGTAATAGGATTTTGAGGTTTTTTCAATGGCCGATAGCATAGAAAAAGAGATATTGGTTGAATTACCAATGGCTTTTAAAAAAGGAAGAATTGCCGATATAAAAATGGTTATGGCGATCGAAAGTTCAACCCAAGTGGCGGGTAACGTTAAATATCCCGTACTACATGCAACCAGTGTTATACAATGCCCAAGGGTAAATGCCGATACTAATACGATTACAGATTTCCAAGAATTCAATGTGTATCGAATACAAAGACACCATAAAAATAACATATGATCATAGCCATCTAAGTCTAAAATGTGATACAGACCGGTGGCGAACCAGGTTGGAAATTCATTTAATAACCAATCTATCATAGTACTATTGTAATTTCGCCTCGCAATCTAGGAAATACATAGTAATAGCAGGGTATGTTGTTGGAAATATCTATAAATAGTCAGAAAATAATTTTGTAATCCGTGATTATAACCGTTCTATATAGAATCCGAATAGTCTTTATTGCGTTTGCCTTGTGGATGATAATACCGTCCATGGTGCATCCATTTTATATTGGAATAACAGAAATCGAATACAAGCCTAAGTCCAAATTAATTCAAGTAAGTATAAAATTATTTTTGGACGATGTGATGTCGGAAATCAATGCTAAATCCTCGGTGAAGTTTCATCCGGAGAAGAAGAATTCTTCGGAGAACAATCGACTATTATCGGAATTTGTAGGTAACGATTTTTCCATAAAAACAGCAGTTGATGAAAAGAAGCTCAGCCAATCAAAGAAAATACCTTTGACATTTATAGGTTGGGAATTGGAAGAGGGTGCTATTTGGATGTATTGGGAATCAAACAGTGCATTGCAGAAATATGTGGCCGTGGAAAATACGCTTTTGTGTACAATCATTAATCAACAGATCCATATCATAAAGATAATTAGGCCAAATGCAGTAAAATCTGAAAGAATTAGCTGCTCTGCTCCTAATTGCTTGTTTTATTGATAATTCAATGACCGATAACTAGTTGAAAACACTCTGTTAAGTATTTATCCACATTTTTTTATACATCCTTTAAGCGATAATTTCCTTAACTTGTTGTATGTCTATTAGTTAGGGTGGTTTTTAGGATTTGAATTTTAGGGGGTTACAGTTCTTATCGGTTATAAATGTTATTTCATCGAAAAAAGTATGTTAAAAATTCATTACGATTGTAGCTGTAAATTTTTAAAAATCAGTCTAATGAACAAAAAGTCTCTATTGATGGTCATGGCTGCAAGTGCTTGTGCGATTCCATACGCAAAAGCGCAAACGGCAGGTTCGGGCGGAAGCACGGACGGTGACACACTGAATGTAGGTACGGTGACTGTAACGGCAATTGGTACAACCAAGAGCGTACGTAAAACGGGTTACACGGTATCTCAAGTTCAAGGAAAGGGTTTGGTTTCATCCGGCGAAAGCGGGGTTATTCAAGCTTTAACAGGTAAGGCATCCAATGTCCAAATTACCAGATCTGCAGGTGATCCAGGTGCCGGTGCGTACATTCAAATTCGAGGTCAGAACACCATTTCAGGTAGCAACCAACCATTAATTGTAGTGGATGGGATACCTGTAAGTAACTCAAGTTTTGGTGGCGGAACCGATGGAGTTGTTCAGCAATCTCGATTGAACGACTTAAACCCATCGGACATTGAGTCAATTGAAGTACTTAAAGGTGCTGCTGCTGCTGCAGTTTGGGGAACTCGTGCTGCTAACGGTGTGATTGTTATCACCACCAAAAAGGGCAAGCGCGGTATGTCGATTGAATTTAGTTCCACGTATTCGATTGATCAAGTTAACCGTGAATATGAAAAGCAAGGAACTTTTGGTCAGGGATCGGTTGGTAAATTTACTGCTAACGCGGCCAATAGTTTTGGTGATAGAATCGCATTGCGTGATGGTTCTGACAGTATCAATCCAGCCGGTGCAAAATTCGTAGCCGATGACGGTACTGTTTACGGTGCTTATGCTGCAGTTCCAACCAATGCAGCAAATTCAGCGGGTGCTAAAGGCGACAAAACAGTTTATAACGACAAAAACAGAGATCAGGTTTTCCGTAATGGTATTACCATGAATAATAACTTGTCTATTTCTTCTGCCAATGAAAAGAGCAATATGTTCTTCAGTTTAAGCGATTGGAATCAACAGGGTATTCTAAATGGTACTTCCGATTACCGCAGAACAACAGCTCGTTTAAATTTTACTCAACATGTGAATAACAAATTGGATGTGGGATTAAATGCGTTTATGTCAAAGACGAACAGCAATCGTATCCAGCAGGGGTCAAACTTAGACGGTTTGTATTTAGGTTATTTGCGTACCGCACCTGATTTTGATAACACGAATTATCGTGGAACTTATTATTCTGCTGCGGGTATTCCAAAATTCAACGCACATCGCGGTTATCGTAGATATTTAGGTGATGTAGCACCTACTTACAATAACCCAGGTTGGACATTAAATGAGCAAACCAATACTTCCAATGTAACTCGTTTTACCATGACTCCAGAATTGGGTTATAAGTGGAAAGAAAATTCGAAGTTTATTGCCCGTATGGGATATGATATGTCTACGGATCGCAGAATTACTTATTTCCCAGTAAATTCAGCAGGAAGTTTCGCAAATGGAGCGTTTACGGATCAAAATATTCAGGAATCCGAATTAAGCATGCATTTTATCAACCAAAGTAGCTTTAAATTAAGTAATTCCATCAATTTGAATACTACAGCAGGTTACTTGTATACTTACAATACCTTGTATAGTATTGGTGGATCCGCTTCTCAGTTTATTATTAGAGATCAAGATCGTTTTGCATTTATTAATGCAACCACCGAAAACCAAGATCCATTTAATTCTTACAGTGAATTGTTAAATAATCGTTTGTATGCAGTGTTGGATTTTGATATTCAAGATAAATTCTTCATTCAAGCTACAGCGGCTTCTGAAGCGTCATCTACCTTTGCTGACAGATTCTTCTCTCCAAGTGCAAGTTTAGCCTATGAACTTTCGAAGGATTTGCCAAAGAGTGATCTTTTGAGTTATGCCAAATTAAGAGCTTCCGGTGGCCGTGTGGGTGTTGCGCCTCCGGCTTATATTTGGAATACTAACTACGTTAGTGCTGGTTCTTCTTCAGGATGGGGCGATTATATGGATGCTTCTCTGTTTGGTGGTTCTATCTATCGCAGTTCAACTCAGGGCAACCCAGATATCCGTCCTGAAATGAAAACCGAAATTGAAATTGGAGCCGACTTTAAATTCTTTAAGAATAAAGTTTCTTTGGGAGTTACTTACTATAAAAACAACATCGAAGGTGCTGTTTTGCCTATTACAGTAGCGAATTCTACAGGTTATTCTAATCAGTGGAAAAATGCTGCTGACTTATCTAACAAAGGATTTGAAGCAGATCTTAACGTAAACGTAATTAAGAAGAAAGATTTGGTAGTTAATGTTTACGGTAATTTCGGTATGAACCGCAATATGGTGGAAAGTCTAAGCGGTGCTGCACCTATATTCTTACAAGGTTTCACAGGTACTTCTTCAAGAGCCGTTGAAGGTCAGGCTATGGGAGCATTCTGGGGCGGGAAATGGGCTCGTGACAACGACGGTAAATTGTTGTTGGATGCTAATGGATTTCCTCAAGCGGCTTCCGAAGAAGGTGTATTGGGCGATCCTAATCCAGATTGGAGAGGTAGCATTGGTTTGAATGGTAATTTCAAGCGTTTGTCTTTCAATGTATTGGTGGAAGCTTGTCAAGGTAACCAAATGTGGGCAGGTACTTACGGTATCTTGAAAAACTTTGGTATTGCTCCTGAAACTGCCAATGAATTCACTGTTACAGCCGATGAAGCTCTAAACATTGTAGACTATCGTGGTGTTTCTATTGCAGCAGCTGCTGCTAATCCAGCTGCTGGTAATGGTTTAGTAATGACCAATGCCGATGGTACGATTACTTGTCGCGGTAATATCGAAGACTATGGAAACGGTAAAGTATGGTTGAACCAATACTGGTATACCGGTTTAGGTGGAGGTTTCGGTTCGGTGTCTGAGCAATTCATTCAAGATGCTTCTTGGGTACGTTTACGTGAGTTGACTATGAACTATGCGTTACCAGAAGGTGTTGCCAATGCATTACACGTACCAGGTGGAATCACTGTTGGTTTCACAGGCAGAAATCTTGCACTTTGGACTAAGTTCCCCGGTGTTGATCCTGAAACAAACTTAACCGGTGTAACAAACGGTCGTGGTTTGGATTACTTCAATAACCCAGGTACTAAATCGTTTATGTTCAACATTAAGTTTAACTTATAATTAGAAGGGAATTAAGAAAATGAAAAAATTATCATACATATTGGTTGCTGGTGTTGCTTTGATGGTAGGAGTTTCTTCCTGTACCAAAGACATCAAAGAAATCAATAAAGTAAATCCAGGGCAATTCAGTGATTCAGATCCAACGTTGATGATTACCGGTGCCCAATTGGCAAACGTATTAGTAAACGAGGGAGAAGCTGCTCGATTGGCAGGTATCTTCTCTGGCCACCACAATGGCTATGATCGTCAGTTTGTATCGTATGCACAGTATAATATGACCGCTGGGGATTTCAATACACCTTGGGGTAATTTATACACCGAAGGCATCGCACAATGTAGAATTATTCGTGAAAAAGCAGCTAGAGCAAATAATAAATTGTTAAACGCGGTTGCTTGTATTACCGAAGCAAATTTATTATTAACTGCTTCTGCTTTATGGGGTGATATTCCCGATTCAGAGGCTTGTAACGATGCAATTACAGCACCAAAATTTGATAAAATGTCTGATGTTCATAAGCACGCAATTGCTTTATTGGATTCAGCGTTAGCTTATGGTGCTGCAGGTCAGGCTTACGGTTCTGCTTATGCTGGAAGTTATGACTGGGCTGAAGTTGCAAATACGTTGAAAGCTAGAGCGTATCTCCGTATGGGTGATTACACCAATGCATTGGATGCTGCAAAAAATGGTATTGCTGCCGGTAACGACTTAATGGCTGATCACAGTCAAGCAACTCCAGGTGCGTGGAATTTGTACTACGATTTTCTTGATTGGAACCGTGCCGGTTATATGACCGCTAGTGGATCTCACATGGAAGCCTTGTTAGATACAGGTTCTGCAAAGTCTCGCAATAATGCAAAAACCGATGAGTTAAGTCGTTACGACAACTATTTCTTGGTTGATTATTACACACCTTTGGATCCAAACATCGACGGTGGTATCTTCTCTGCAACCAACAATTTCCCAATTGTTTCATACATTGAGAATGAGTTAATCTTGGCAGAGTGTTACGCACGTGGTGGCGATTTCCCCAATGCGTTGGTACATTTAAATAACGTGCGTTCTTCAAATGCTGCTACTTACGGCGGACAGTATGACGCGTACGATTTAACGGATTTTGCTAGTCCTGCCGATGGAATCAAAGAAATATTAACCGAAAAATATGTGTCTCTTTACGGTCAGATAGAGCCATGGTGCGACGTTCGTAGAACGAAGAATACCATTGGCGTAACTCCATACACTGGAACGCAACTTCCACAACGATTCTTGGTGCCTCAGGATGAAATTAATGCCAACAAAAATGCTCCAGCAGCGGGTAGTTTATTTGATGCATTAGAATTGTGGCCACAGTAATTAATTGAAATTCTAATAATTTAGTAATTACGAATCGTACGATTTGAGTTAAACAGAAAGGGCGGCCATTGGCCGCCCTTTCTGTTTAGTAGGTTATTCAATTATCGCAAATCCAGTATAATAGTCTATTGTGTTGAATTCATTATTTACAGTGGTAATACCAAGAGTTTGGAAGTGTATAGTTATGGTTAAACCGTTCCATCGAACAGGAATATCAATGGACTCCATATCTATTGTATTCCGCTTAATACCATCACCTGAGGATTCTTCGGATTTTAATTTCTTCATGATATCTATATCTTTGAGTTTTTCTCGCAGGTATATTTTTAGTTCAGTATCCGTACTGTTTCTGTTGGATTTCAAAACAATAGCTTCATCGTTGTATTCCATATTTCCTAAATAAGCGGATACTGTTTTACCATTTTTGGAATACTGAAATTCTTGCAAAAAAGTGCTGTAACTCTTAGAAATCGGGATAATAATTTTATTTTGGTACAAACTGGATTGTTCTTTTGTTATGGGTTTGTTCCAAACAAAGGTTTTCATTTCTGCTTGATCGGCTTCTGTGAAGGTGGCATCTGATTCACTGTAGCGATTCTTATACGAAATAACGGGTAATTTCCATTTTGTAATCAAATTACTAACGGCTTGCCATGCGCTTGCGTATTCGTTATCATTGTTGGGTTTATCAATTAATTTGATTGGTTTGCCAATGGAATTCTCGATGTTGTACATATTTCGATTGCTACATAGGTACTCCAAACATTCTTTAATTTCATAACTGATTGAGTCGATGAAATATCGCTGCTGTAATTCAAGGTCGGATAGTTTTTTATTCCCATTTTCAGAATTAACCGGTGCACCTGCAGGCACGTTATCGGGTACCGCGGGTGCTTCTATCGATTCTCGAAAGGTGGTCTCACGCATATAAATCTCGTTTTCTTTGCGCAGAACAGCAATTGGAGGAAGCGTACTGGGAGGGGTCCAATTTTTGAAGTAGCTTTCCCGATTGAAGTTTTTAATGGTTGTATCGCCCTCGTTGTACATGTTCAAGGTGGATAAATACCCCAATAATCGGGTTTCTTGGCTTTCCACCGACCATCGATGAAAATTGTATTTCGGTAAAAATCGAGCGGCTAGAGTTAAAACAAGAAGTGTAAGAGGTAAGACCAAGATATTGGGCTTTTTTACGAATGCATAATAGCCGGTGATTAATACTAACCATACATCCAGATAAGTTAGCGCCACCCGTAATTCGGTAAATCCATATTCGGAAATCCTGACGTACAAAGCAATAAATAACAATGGCATCAAGGGCAGCAGCAACCAAGAAAATCTGCGGTAAACGTTGGATAGCCATTTATTGTCGTCCTCAAATTGAAAAGGGTAGGAGATCAATACCGTGAAATACCCTACTACAGAAAATACCATGGTCATCAAGGAAACGATACCTTTGGGTAACGACCATAACCAAGTGATTTTTGCCATGTACATGTACAAGATGATGAGGTACAGGGCGATGATGGGTATGAGGATGTAGCGAACTAGATTTTTAAGTACTTTGGTGTAATTGTGCTGCTCTTCAACCCAATTTTCACCATCTTCGGTACAATTAATAGCGAATATGAAGGCATGCCCAAGAATAAATACAAAGGCGGCCATGTAAGCAAAAAACTCATCGGGAACAGCACCTTTAATAATGAGCAAATTGAAGGTGAAAATTGACAGCGCAATACCGCCATACAAGATCCCTGCATACAATGCTGCCACCACAAATTGGGTCAGTAGTCCTTGGTTGTAACGCCACAATAGCTGATTGCTATTTCGTTTACTACCGATAAAGGGTAAAATTGCGGCCACCAAATGCGCCGATAATCCGTACATAAAAATGTCTAACGGCAGAAAATCGAAGGTGCCGGCACTTGTTGACTGTTTAAATCCAACTGGAATTAAAAAATGCAATAAAATCCCTACCGTTAAAGCGGCTCCGTATCCAATCCATTTGAAGCGGTTCCATGATGGGTTAATCCGTATGGCATTCGCTACTCCAATGCTTAATACATACACAAAACTCAAAACAATAATCCAATGCGCAACCTGTTGAAGCAAATCGGACCAATATTCGTGTCCCGGTTTTTCATAATCCAAAAAATCATTGGTTGTGATATAGATACTAATAAAGGTTAGTACCGTAATAATCGTACTAATCGATAACGAGATAGGATACAGTATTAAGGCTTTGCCGAAATTCTCTTGTATCGTTTTGAAGATTTTGATTTTCATGCTATTAGATAAACGTAACTGTTACATCTTTTATTACATCGGGATGAAGACTTCTGGAAACTGGACATAAAGGAACAATGCGTTTAAGTCCTTCTCTGGCTCTATCGTCTGCTTCGGGGTTCAATTCAATACGAATATGGGATTCAATACGGGCAATTCTCCTTGGGTCCGAGGCCATGTGTTTGGTGGTTTCCGCTTCGATATTTAGGATTTGAAATTCTTTTCCCTGAGCATAAATAGCCATCGTAGTGATGATGCAGGTGGTAAGACTCAAAGCGCATAAATCGGTGGGGGAATATGCCGATCCCATTCCCTGGTTATCCGTGGGAGCGTCGGTTAATATTTCCGTTCCACTTTGTAAATGAACATTGCTGCAGCGCAGTTTGCCTAAATATTTGGTTGATGCGGTAGTCATGACTAATAATTTGATTGCAAGTTACAAGCAATTAAGAAGATTCGGAATGTTGGTTGATTCCCGTTTGAAATAATTAAAATATTTGCTGGGGGTAACCGTAAATTAAAGCGAAAATGGTATATTTGCAGTCCGAAAATTTAAGGTCGGATGGCCGAGCGGCTAGGCACGGGTCTGCAAAACCCTTTACACCGGTTCGAATCCGGTTCCGACCTCTAAAGCCTAAATAGCAGTAAACGCCTCTGAATACTTCAGAGGCGTTTTTTGTATATCTAATTCGGATGTTTCCTATTGGAGCTATCGAAAATCAAAAAAAAATTATTGCTTGATGAAGCGAAGCACTTGGTTGTTAAGCAGCAAATAATAGACTCCATCTGCCAAATCGGAGATATCTATGTATTGTTCAGAATTCCATTCCGTTTGCACATCGCGCAAGAGTAATTGTCCAATTGAATTGTATATGGTTACGGATGTTTGCTTAGTTGTAAGGTACAATTGATCATGTGCCGGGTTGGGATATAAAACGGTCTTGTCTCGAATGTTTACTTTCTTGCAAACATCGCTAAGTTCATAATATGCAAGCGTAAACCAACCCGCATAATTTTCTCTGTAGAAATATAATCTATCATGTTCTTCATAAATCTCAGGAATATCCCCCAGGGGATGAGTATATGCCGGATATTCTAATTCTTCAATTAGAAAAGCAGAATCCTTATTCATGTCTAAATAATAAAAACCGCCAATTCTTCCACCTCCCTTAGCTTGTGTGAAAACAAAATATCCGCCACAATTAGAAGGTTCTATATTTACGATCTGCCGAGAGGTGGGAATTATTATATTTTCTAAAGTTCTATTAAGTCGTAAGTCCAATAAATCAAAAAAGGTGGCATCGTTTAACGTATACTGAATAACAAAAATATCTTTTTGAAGATGAGCAATAACCAGGTTTTTACTTTTTAACTCTCTGTCATAGATAGTATCTTCTACACCATTATACCACAGTTTTTTGAATATTACTTTATGGGTTCTTTTTGGACAATAATAAATGCATGAATCCGTAGTTTTGAGTTCGTAAAAAGCATTAACACTGCTGTCGTTTAACACTGTACAAGTTGATGTTTTTTTTGCGTCTTTTGCGGAAATATAGAGCTTTTCAATGAGTGTTTCTGAGCCGAAAGACCCAGCCCCAATAACTATCGTATCGTTATATTTAAATGCAGATAAGTAGTCAATATTGCAAGAGCCACTGCCACATTCTAGGGTGTTCAGTAATGAAACATTATCGTAAATTTCGTATTTGGTTCCGTCCCACAAAATGAATCGATTATTAACAAGTGCGCCGGCATCACGATTTACAAATCCAGTAGGGACGCCGTCATCTTTGCGAATTATATTCATTCTATATTTATTCGCCACATAAAAGTAATTACTATCTATAGCCGTAAGTCCCACAGAAACAACAAAAAAACTACTTTTGGGGTCTGTGAATGTCCAAAACGTAGTGAAATCGCCATTCTTGACTATAAAGGAATCAACAATTTTTACGTTTAATTCAGAAAACTTATCGATCGTGTATAAATACATCGATGTATTATCCCAGCCAAAGAAGAATAGGTTGCTATCCGTTTCGATGAAATCAGTGATGGTCTTTTTCTTCTCATGGGGACTTGGAATATACTTCCAAGTGCTGGATTGAGAGTCGCTTAGATACAATTTATAAATGAGATCTTTATTGCAAAATAGGCCGAGATGACACTGATTATAAGAAATTATATTTGACGATTTGGAACTATTGTCATGGGGTTGAACATCCCATTTATGTGCATTTAATTGTTGGAAAAACCGTGCTTGGGATGAAATTTCCGGTATATCGGAGAATGCAAGAATGAAAAAGAGAAGCACAGTGAGAGGTGTTTTCCGGATTCTTTGCATCATTTAATTGAAAGAGGCGTACTGCGTTTCTTTCGTTGCTTTGAAGCAAATAAACGTATTGGGAATCAATATATCAAACGAAGATCAGGATATTATCTAACTATCGATGCGATATTATTTCCCCATCGGCCATTTCTATAATGCGATCGGTCTTGGAAGCAAAATCGGGATCGTGGGTTACGATTAATAAACTGGTACCTAACTCTTTGCTTAATTCTTTGAAAATGGAAAATACCGTGTTGGCATTTTTACTGTCTAAATTACCTGTGGGTTCGTCGCCCATAATAATTGCCGGTTGATTAATCAGTGCACGTGCAATTGCCACTCGTTGTTTTTGTCCACCGGAAATTTGAGTTGCTTTTTTCATTGCTTGATCCGCTACATCCAACATTTTAAGCTTCTCCATAGCGTTGAATTCCACTTCCTCTTGGGATAATTTCCCCAATTTTAATCCAGGAAGCATAACATTTTCCAATACAGAGAATTCGGGTAATAAGTAATGAAATTGAAAAACAAAGCCAATATGCTCGTTTCGAACTACCGATAATTCTTTGCCGGTTAATCCAGTGATTTTATTATTCATTAACCAAAGTTCCCCATCGTATTGGGTGTCCATGGTACTTAAAATATACAATAATGTACTTTTTCCGCACCCAGATTTCCCCATAATGGAAACGAATTCACCCGCTTTTACCGTGAAATTGATGTCTTTAAGTACTTGAATGGAAACCGGATCGGTAAAGAATTTCTGAATGTTTTGAGCCGATAACACTACGTTATGTTGGTTACTTTCCAAGTGCTTGCTAGAAATAATTGTACTGTCCATCGGTTTCATTTATTGACCTCTAATTATGTCTACCGGATCGATGTTGCTTGCTTTTCTTGCAGGCAAATACCCTGCAAAAAATGTAGTAACTACTGCAAATACACTTCCAATAACGTAATACATACCATTGAAATTTACGGGAAACGTTTTCACTGTAGGTAACGCCTCCGTTTCAAAGGGTGAAATACTAATAATATAACTCATCATTAGCCCCAAAAGAAGCCCCATTATCCCGCCTACAATACCAATCATTAATGCTTGATAGATAAAAATTCGCTTTACGTCAGTACCACTAAACCCGGTGGCTTTTAATATGGCGATATCGTTCATTTTCTCGTAAATCACCATGTTGAGTATATTGTAAATTCCAAAGCCAGCAACAATTAATAAGGTTATACTCACTGCATAGGTGATAAGATTTCGAATACTTGTACCAGTTTCAAATTGGGCATTGGCGGTTTTAATATCTACGGCATTAATTCCATGACTTCGTTCAATTTCTTTGCTTAAATCATACGATAAATCGATGTCGAAAAGTTTAACACTAATATCCGTAAAATAGCTACCCGATTCGCCTGCAATTCGTTGAGCAGTTTTAATATTTACATAACTTTGAACCTTATCGATGTCGGCTAATCCAGATTGGTACAAACCCACTAATTTTAATTTGTAGGTCTGCCCAGTGCTACTCATAACTTGAATTTTATCGCCAACCTGCAAGGAGAATTTTTGTGCTACACCCGCTCCCAGAATAATTCCATTATCGTTGTTGGCCAAATCGTTAGGAGTTCCTCCAACAATGTACTGCTGAAAGTTGAATAATCGATTTTCCTCCAGTACATCAATACCAATCGCATTCCCATTGAGTAAAATATTGCCGGATTGATAGAAAATCCTTGCCGATACTTGCGGAGTTACCCCTTTTACACGAGAATCTTTGGATACAACATTCATCAGTGCTTTTGCGTTTCTAATTCCTGCTAATTCTTGTTTGGGTTTGATGGAGGTAACCATGTTCTTCCCCCCTTTATACTGAGGATGCAAATCAATAGGCTGTGTTTCCGATGCTTTTACTTCGTTATAAATTCGGATATGAGGGGTGCGGTTTAAAATTAATCCATCCAATAAACCATTTAATCCGGTCATAAAGCTCACCAAAATGATGAATGTACCGATGCCAAAGGTTACACCCAAAGCGGCGATGGCACTTTGCTTTTTTCTTGCAAGCAAATGGGTCTTGGCTATTGCAAAACGAACGTTACGGTTCATTTATTTCTTTATTTCGGGTTCAAACAAAGTAGTGTTGGCCGTTAACCCATCCAAAATTTCAACCCATTGCATATTTCGAAGTCCTGTTTTTACCTGTATTTCGCCTTTTTCAGTTTTCACGATATTGTTTTTGCCGAGATAGGAGAGAGGAATTACCAATGCTTTGGGTTTAACATGAGTAATAATATTCACTTCAGCAGATAATCCTGGATATAACTTTTCCGGTAATTCATCAAAAATAGCTTCTACCGTGAAACTTTGGTTTTTTTGATCCATAATTGGAATAATTCTGCTTATATGTGCTTTAAATGATTTGCCCGGATATGCGTCTAGGGAGACAATGGCTGTTTGATTTTCTTGTATTTGGGAAATATCCATTTCGTCGATGTTCAATCGAAGTACAAAATGTTTGGCATTGCCAATTACAGCAACCGGTTTTATCGGGGTAATCCAATCGCCAACTTTAGCGTTTAACAAAAATAAATCGCCCGGTATAGCGGAGCTAATTTGGAAGTCTGATAATAGTTTTTCGGATGTTTGTGCTGTGTTTTTTGCTTGCTGTGTATTGAATTCAAGCTGTTTTGATGAAACGGCTATCTTGTTTTTTAATGTTTTTACTGCATTTTTAGAAGCTTCAAAGACGATCTTTCGTTGCTCAAGCTGATTTAAACTACCTATTTGTTGCTCATACAAACGCTTTTGTCTAAAATAATTGCTTGAATCTAAGGCCAGTTGTTCCAGTTGAACCTCCAGTTGAGATTTTAAATCAAGTAATTGTCTTTCACTGTTTTTTGCAGTTTCAACCGCAGATTTTGCTGTAGATAGATTCGCTGAGGCTTGCAAATTGTCCAACCTTATAATAGGCTCACCAGCAAATACTCTATCGCCTTCCTTTTTCAAAACGTCCGTTACTCTGCCTGTAACTCCTGAATAAACCGAGTATTGGTCGGCCGATTCGATACTTGCATTTGCGTAAACAGAAACTACTAAGGAATCAACCGTTGGAGATATGGATTTCTTTTCTGATTTATTGCACGAAGCCAATAGAAGAAATAACGAAAATCCAAATAAATAGAAAGTGGAATATTTCATTCGGGTAGATAAGCAAATATACTAGGCTAACCCGTTAGGAAATGAGGACAAAAGTCACATTTGGTAAAAACTTAGTAAATGGTAGATTAAAATACTCGTTCTCCTTGGTAAAAAGTAGATAAAACTTTTGACTGTGTTAATTTTTTAATGGATTTGGTTGGATTCCGCTGTAGTACTCTGGCTGTTTCTATAATATCGTTATCCATGATGATCATATCGGCGGATTTTCCTGCCTCCAAACTTCCCGTAATAGGGTCAGCAAAACTGGCATAAGCAGCCCATAATGTCATTCCCCATAAGGTTTCTTCAGGAGATAATGCTTGCTGGGATAAAAAGGGTTGTTTTAATTTCCCATTCAAATCTTTTCTTAGGGTTGCAGCCACAAACGTACCCATAGGATTCATGGATTCAACCGGGAAATCCGTACCCAATGCCATAATTGAACCCGTTGCCATTAACGATCTATAGGCATAAGCACCCGCCAATCGGGCTTGTGGACCACCACACAATCGTTCTGCCGCCCAGGGTGCATCGGATGTGGCATGAGTGGGTTGAACACTGGCGATTACATTTTTACCTTTTAATTTATCCAAATCATTTCGATCCACCACTTGGGCATGTTCAATCCTCCAACGCAAGTCATTTCGGTAGGGGAGAATTTTATGAAAAACGCGGATAGCGATGGCATTTGCACTATCGCCAATTGCATGAACGGCAACTTGGATGTTTTTTTGACTCATTGCATAGCAAACTTTTAAGAAGTCCATCTCACTCATTACTTGCAAACCATGATGACCGGGATGATCGCAATATTCGTGTTTAAGCAATGCACCTCGAGATCCTAGTGCACCATCTAAATATAATTTCACACCGCGAATACTAAAGTCATCGCCTGCACCAATTCCTGAATTTAACATGTCGCCAATTCCGTCCTCATCTCCCGCTCTTAATGCAAAAATTCGTAGATTTACTTTATCCGATTGGTACAGCTTGGAAAGTAAATTTAAATCCGATCTACCCAAACCGGCTTCCATAATTCCCGTTATTCCGTACTTATGACATTCGGAAATGCTGGAGTAAAAGGATTTTTCCCAAACCGAAAAGGGCAATTCGGGTAATCTGGATTGTATCCAATCGGCACATTTATCGATGCAAACTCCCGTAAACGATCCCTGATGGGTTTCCCATTCGCCTCCTTCTAATTTAGGTACAACGAAAATAACTTTGGCTGATTTTGATGAGGATTGATATTCTAGTCCCATTTCATTGCCTATGGCATCCGATTTTTCTAAACCTAATTCACGAATGGCTGCCGCATTTAACCAAATTGCATGTCCGTCTACTCTCGATAAGCAAACCGGTTTATCGGGGAAGGCTTTGTTTAAGGCATAAAAATCCTTTGTATTCATCATGGTTTTAGACGTACCTCCCTTTTGCCATAAATTTTGATCCCATCCTCTGCCAATGATCCAACGTTGCTGATTGCTTTTATCGTAATTTTTAAGTTTTTTAATTATTGCCTTTACCGATTTACATCCAAATAAATTGGCTTGTGTTTGATTCTTACTGTAGCCTAGCAAATGTGTGTGCGCATCAATAAAACTAGGGTATATATATTTGCCTGGGAAATCCAATTTGCTTGCTTGGGGGTAGAGACTGTCCGCCATTTTTGTACTACCCACGAATCGAATTTTGCTTCCTTCGGTGACCACAGCTTCTACAACAGAAAAATTGGTATCGGCAGTATAGATTTTTGTAGCGGAATAACGAATTATTTCAGGAACGGATTGACCGGAAAGTTGCGTTAATCCCAATATTGAGATGGAAAAAAGGAAAAAATATCTAAAATTCATATGGGGGTTGGCGTTAAATTTGTTGTAGTTCTTGATGTCAGACGATTTAATCAAAAATAAGTTTTACAAAGTTCGATGAAAATGAATAAAAAACGAATTATAGTTGTTATTTCCACAATCGCCCTGTTGGGAATTTTATCGGGTATTTATCTTTATTTCAAACCCGCCAGTGTGAGCAGCACGGGGGAGCCCGATTTTAAAATTTCATTAGAAACCTGGTTGAACGATTTGGATTCAGATACCGCCGCTACTACTACATTTTCAAAATATATAAATAAGAGTGTACAATTTGATGCTTTTGTATCCGATGTAGTGGGTGATTCTAGTATTACGTTAATGCTAACACCAGGAAAACAGGAATCTCCCATTGAAGTGTATGCCAATTTTGATGCAAGCATGTTAAAAGAGGTGGAAGCGGTAGTTGCAGGCGATAAAATTACCATTCAATGTATTTGCAACGGTTTAGAAGTTCCATCAGATTCTAATGGCGATGCAGGTATGGAACTATTAGACGAAATAGGATCAAAGCAACTAAAAATGAGTAGATGTGCTTTGATCAAACATACAAAAAATGAAGCCGATCTTTCCGTATCTCGGGAACATGAATCCGCTACACAAGATTCAGTAATTCAATAATAAAAAACAATTAACAATATTAATTATGAAAAAATACATCATCGCAGGGTTATTATTATCAGCAGTACTTGGTTCAGTAAATGCTCAAGTGTATAAAACCGCTACAGGAAATATCAAATTCGTTAGTAAAACGGCAATAGAAGAATTTTCTGCCAATAACGATCAGGTTACTGCCGCTTTTAGTCCAAAATCCAATGCCATTGCTTTTCGTGTTCCGGTAAATTCTTTCCAATTTAAATCGGCATTAATGCAAAAACATTTCCAAGAGAACTATATGCAAACCGCGGAATTTCCATTTTCAACCTATTCGGGGAAAATTGACGATTTCGCTGCAGTACAAACGGCCTCAGGTAACTTTACCAAAAACGGATCCTACGATGTTGTTACAAAAGGAACCCACGAGATGCACGGTGTAAAAAAGGAAATAACAGTACCCGGAAAAATTACGATTACCGATGGTGTTATTACGTTGTCCGCTTCTATGAACGTTTTGTGTTCTGATTATGGAATTAATATTCCAGCGGCTTCAAAAAAATCGGTATCCGATTCTATTGCCATAGCAATAAATTGTCCTTTGCAATTAGCGAAAAGTAAATAATTCATTTCCAGTCAATAAGACTTAGACATGCGTGGATTTTTAGTACCTGTTTTACTTACGTTTTCTCTATTGGTTTTTGTGGTTGGATGTGAACATGTACCCATGGATTCATCCAATTCAAATTCAGAAGCCATTTGTTTTGAGCGAGATATCTTGCCGATTTTCAATAGCAAATGCGCTATGTCGGGTTGCCATGACGCCGGTACGAGAGCGGAAGGGTATCAGTTAACCAACTACAATTCCATCATTAGTCATGGCATTGTAAAAGGGAATGCAGGAAAATCCGAAATCTATGATGAAATTGCCGATGGCGATATGCCTCCAAGCGGTTATCCTAAACTATCGAGCACGGAAATGAATTTGTTAAAGCGGTGGATTAATGAAGGAGCAAAAAATGGTACAAATTGTCCTTCTACAGGTTGTGATTCAGCACAATATTCTTTTTCTGGTCAAATTCAACCGATGATGAATAAGTATTGTGTTGGATGCCACAATTCAACCAATGCCTCCATGAATGTTAATTTGTCTAATTATTCAGGAGTAAAAGCCGCTGTTGGTCAAGGGTTGTTGCGATCAATTGATCATTCTGGATATTATCCTATGCCCAAAGGCGGGGCAAAATTGAGTACCTGTGAAATTACCCAAGTTACTAAGTGGATTCAGGCTGGTTCACCCAACAATTAGTATAAACAATGACAAGAATTGTTATCATTGCTTTGTTGCTCAGTTTCTTAATTCCCGGTTGTTATTACGATAACAAAGAAACCATGTATGGGTCCTCTAGTTGCGATACAACCAATGTAACCTACTCAGTAAAAATTGCACCATTAATAAATCAAAAGTGCATCGGTTGTCATAATGCAACCAATGCAACAGCTGGTGTTGATTTGTCATCGTATAGTCAGGTTGTGAAATACGGACAGTCAAAACAGTTGCAAGGAACAATCAAGCAGTTGCCTGGTTATGAAACAAAATTGATGCCTCCGGGTGGAAAATTGGATAATTGTAATTTGTCTTTGGTGGATATTTGGGTGCGCAAAGGAATGCCACAGTGAAATGAAAAAGATAAGATTAATTTTGTCGATAATTTTCGGTAATTATCTGTTGGCATTGAATTTAAATGCCCATTCGCTAGAGCGGGATTCAACCCAAGCATGTGGTTCTGATGCAACCATGGAAACTCTTTATAAACCATCGGTTTTGTCTGCCGATGCAAAGAGTCTGCGAATTGTCAATTTACACAGTGCAGTGGGATTACCAAAAGGTGCCATGGAGTTATTTATTCAGCATCGATTTGGCCCAGTTAGTTCGGGTGCTTACAATTGGTATGGTATTGATCAGAGTTTTATGCGAATTGGGTTGGATTATGGGCTGTCAAATGCATTCACCGTTGGAGCATCACGTTCAAGTATGAATACTACAGCCGATGCCTATATGAAATGGCAGTTTGTAGGAAATAAGAAGACCGAAAAAACAGTTAAAATGGCTTGGATGGCCAATGTCACTGCCGATATTAGAACACGTAAAAATTTCACCCAAGAACCGTATTATTATTCTAACAGACTACGCTTTGTAAATCAATTAATTATAACCAAGAATTTAAGTAATGTATTGGCTGTTGGAATATCGCCAACGTTGGTTCATGTTAATTTGGTAGATAAAAAAACCGATGCAAATGATATCGCCGTAATATCGGGATTTGCTCGATTGAAATTGAATGAAAAATACGCTTTTACCCTAGAAATGGGCACCCCTTTGGATATTCCAGAAATCTTCCCAAAACCAGTAAAAACTTCGGTGTATGTTCCGTCCAGCCCATACATGAGTGTTGGGTTTGATATTTTTACAGCCCGACATATTTTTCACCTCAGTGTCAGTAATGCAACCTCCATGAATGAAGGATATTTGTTGGTTGCAGATAACGGTTCGTTTGCAGAAACCTTGCGGTTTGGTTTTAATATTGTTAGGCGATGGTAAGTGTTAGAAGTAAAAATTGTGTAACCATGATTAATCTGCAGCTGTTTAGAAAGTCCTCGATTTTACTACTTGTTATTATTGGGTTAACTACTGCCAACAGTGTAAGTGCTCAAGATGATTCTACCTTGATGGACTTGTTGGACGAACCTGCTGTATCACCGGGTTCGGAAAAAGTTCACAGTGCTTTCAAAACTACCAAAGTAATTAATTTGCAAAGTTTGGAATTGGTAGATGCTGGAGTATTTGATTTTAAAATGAGTCACCGTTTCGGCCCTTTAAACTCCGGTGTGGATAAAGCATTTGGTTTAGACATCGCAACAATCAGAATAGGAGGTGAGTTTGGATTAACACCCAATCTTATGGTTGGCTTTGGAAGAAGTAATGTAAAGCAAGAAAAGAACATAGACGCTTTTTTAAAATATAGAATACTGCATCAAACTACAGATAATAAAACCCCGTTGTCTGTTCTATTTTTGGTTGCCGTAGATCATCGAAATACCCAATACAATGTATTTAATTCGGTTCTAGGGGAAACGGAATTATTACAACTTCCCGAGTCGGTAAGAACGGGTTGGGTTGCGCAGGCAATAATCGGCAAGAAAGTATCAGAAGAGCTGAGCCTGCAATTTGTTCCGGGTTGGGTAAAACAATCCACGATATTGCCTCAATTAGCCAATAATGCGAGCGAAGGGAATTTGGCTACAAAGACCCAATCGCACTTGTATTTGGGCATTGGGATGCGACAAAAATTAACAACTAGAACCACCCTGAATGTGGATTACATCCCTATTTTAACAAATAAAGGCACAACCATTAATAGTTTTAGTTTAGGGTTTGATATTGAAACCGGTGGACACGTATTTCAATTGCAGTTTACCAACAGTTTCGGTCTGAATGAATCGTTGTTCATCGCACGAACAACGGACCGATGGAATCAGGCTGGGATTCGTTTGGGCTTTAATTTGAGTAGGGTATTTACGGTAATTAATCCAGAGGTATATCGTTGATATACGGTGTAACTCCATATTGATAAGGATTTCCAGGCCAAATTCCAATCCAAGCCCACGCTCCAAAAACATTTATCCCCAAACGGGTTTGTTGATTCCAACCTGGGATATCACTCAATTTAATGGTGTGAATTGCAAAATTGCAGTTTGGTTGCTGAAAATCCTGAAACAAGGTGCCTCGCCAGTCGATTTGTTGTTTTTTATTATGTAAAGTAGATTCCACAATCAATCCCGAATAGTGGGACTTCCATTCAACCGGTGCAATAATTACAATAACATCGTTGGGTTTGGGATGAAAGGATGATAAAACAGCTGAATAGCGGAAGTTAATTGTATCGGACGTGTTGTAAATTAGCGTGTCACGGGCTATTGGGATTGGACACTTATATCCGCAATTTCTAAGGGTGTTGTTGATTTTTATGCTATTTGAATTTGTAGATTGAATTTCACATTGAAATGGATTTTGTTGCTGTAAATCTCGATTAAACCCGTTGAATTGGGTGATTTGGCCTCCAATATAATTGCTAGAAAAAGTTACACTTCGAAAGAAACTAGACAGATAGGGTAACAACCAGGGCTGAGAGCCCGCTTGTGTACAGACGATTACCGAATCATTTTTTCTTAAGGTATTTAATAATTGAATGATATCGGACGGCTTTTGATAATCAGATATACACCTTACACCGGCAAATTTCGAATAGGGTACTTTTAAATGAAATTCAATTGTTTCCACTTCAGCATCAAACCATAAATGATTGGAATTAGTATGTCGAATTATTTGTTGTGCGAATTGATAATGATAATTTTTCTGTCTCAAGGTAAACCATTGTTGTAACCCGGCGGAATCAAACAAAAATCCCAATGCGAATAAAACCGGCGATAAAGAAATAAGCGTATTGCTAAATTTAAACTTTATTGAATGAATGTAATCCACTGTTTTTTTCCAACCAAAATCGGCAATTATAAATAAAATGGGTAAAGAGAAATACAAGGAACTGGGTTGAAGTACGGGTTTATTGAGCAGACTGTAACTATGTAAGATTAGATACTGAAATACAAATGCAAGCAGCAAGGAAATAGTGATCTTAATTCTCGTAAATAGCGCAATAACGGTTAATGAAAGTAACAATAATACCAGTAAGGGGTGGAAGTTGCTTGCAATGAAATTAAATAGAAAATCTGGCGGTGGCTTTCCCAACCAAGATAATCCACCTTCGTTTAACTGCGATTGTAATAAACTAAACAAGGGTAAATATCCAATAAAAATAACAACAACAAGAAATAAACCAACCGATAAAATAGTAAGTAGGGATGATAATTTGTTGATCCGGTGTTTAAGGGTTGAGTTAATAAATCGTAGAAAAAAAAACAATCCAGCCGTTAAGGAAGATAAAAATGCGAAATGATGAATCCAAGAACAAAGAACAGCGAATAATGCAATTTTCAGGGTCAATAAATAGGTTCTCTTTGCGGTTGTTGGAATTGAAGTAAAAACCCAAGCCCACGTTTTAAGAACAAAGGGAAGTGCTATAGAGTAGGGCCTAACTTGGTATCCAATGGATGCACTCCACCACCATAAACCTAAGAATAGCAACGTGATGAGTCCTGTGGGTAGGGTGTTTGGATAGGTTTTCTGCCTTCTGAAAAGGGAAATTAATAACGTTTTTGATCGTATCGGCTGTTGCTTTTTGAGTGTTAGCTGCAAGGAGAGTTTAAATCCTTCCCAAATCGTCCACAAGCCGAAAATTACACCGATTAATCGTAGTAAAAACGGTTGTACTCCGGCTAATTGTATGTTCGCCCAAATGATCAATTGTAATAATGGCGGATGTCCATCGGGCTTTATTCCCAATTCCCATTGTTCGGAAATAGAAGGATAATTAACTCCTCGAGATACCGCGCTTAATTCATCGTAGTGCAAAACAGGATGAAGTAGAGGCACTAACCAAGTACAGAGAATGGCTAACAGAAAAAATAATAAAATGCCATTACGCAAGTTCACCGCAATTAGGTTTTTTGTTTTGATTTTTTAGCCGAAGGAAATAAGATGTTATTTAAAATTAATCGATACCCCGGGCTGTTTGGATGTAAATTTAAGTCAGTTGCAGGTTCGCCAACCAAATGCTGGTAATCTTCGGGATCATGTCCACCAAAGAATGTAAAGGTACCTTTTCCTAATTCGCCGTGCAAGTATTTTGCTTCACCTAATAGTGCATTTTCGCCCATCACAATGACATCGCTTTTTATTAAATCGCTGTTGTATGCGGTGGTTTGCCCCATGAAACCTTTTATCGTTTTGGTGTGGTTTTGACAAAGGATACTGGGAATAATATCCCACTTGGCAGAAAAATCGAATAAGGTAAATAAATCATCTTGTTCACGAACCTGCCGCACTCTAGGATCTGGATTTATATCGATATTACTGAATTCGTACACGTACGGATTGGTTTCCAAACGAAAATTTTTAAATGCTAAACAATCATCAAAATTCAACTTGTTCTGAGCGTTTGGGTCTGCTGGGGTGCCATCAAACATATCTTCGCAAATATCTGTTTCCGCTGCGGCCAGGGCGATATCATAACTATCGGTTGCACTGCACATCGCAAAGAGAAAACCGCCCCCTACCATAAATTCTCTGATTTTCAAAACCACAGCTTTTTTAAGTTCTCTTACGGAACCATAACCGTACTTGGAAGCCATCGCTTCACCTTCAGAAACTTCGGCTTGATACCAAGGAGCGGAGGCATAACTCGACCAAAATTTCCCAAACTGACCGGTGAAATCTTCGTGGTGTAAATGCAACCAATCGAATTCTATTAATTTACCATTGAGCACCTCATCATCAAAAATTACGGTATAAGGGATTTCGGCATAGGTTAAAACCATAGTAACCGCGTCATCCCAGGGTTGTTTTGTTTTCGGCGAATACACGGCAATCTTAGGGGCATTGAGCAACTTTATGCGATTCATATTTGCTGCAGGATCGTCGATTTCTTGATACAGGGTATTTGCTTGGGATTCGGAAATGACTTCGTAGGAAATTCCACGAATTTTGCATTCCCTTTCACTACTACTTGAATTGGTAATTAAAAAACTTCCACCGCGGTAATTTAATAACCACTCAACTTCTTGTTTTTGTGAATTAAGTAGCCAGTAGGAGAGTCCATAAGCCTTTAAATGATTTTTTTGAGATTCATCCATTGGGATCAATAGCTGACTTGCATTTGCCCAATTGGAAATAAGTGCAACTAAAACAACAAAGAATGTAACCGATTTCCTAACCATACCAATATTAAACTAAACGCAACAGATGAAATTACATAAAGGAATCCAATCCCCCAAGTTTTGTTTTGCAAGAATTGTAAAAATTCAATACTAAATCCGCTAAACGTAGTAAATCCACCGAGTAGACCAATAATTAGAAAACATTTAATTTCCATGGAAAGGGGTAATTCCCAAAGAAAGCCAATACAAAAAGAACCAATGGAATTGATGATTACAGTCTGGGTAATGGCTGAGGAATGCAAATGATTGGGATACTGAGTCATTAGACTTCGCAGAATTGCACCAATTCCCCCTCCGCTGAAAATCAATGCTGTATTTAGCCATTGCATAATTCAAAGGTACTACATATTCTAAATTGAAAACGGATTCAGAGGCTAGCTATTAAACTTTTAAAGCTAGGGATGTAAATTTGCAATATGAAAGCAATCATTAAGTCCGCTCGATTTATAACACCCAATGTAAAATGCTTTCAGATTGAAACCGAAACTGCCATAAATGCCTTGCCAGGGCAGTTTGTTACAGTATCTTTTCCCGAATTGCTGGATGCAAACAACTTGCCACTGCAGCGCAGTTATTCCTTATTGAGGTGGAAATCAATTGAAAATAATAAGAGTGCAGTTGAGTTATGTATTTCATTAAACAAACAAGGAGCGGTTACTCCGTGGTTATGGAATCAGAATTTACCCGTGGAGGTGGAAATAACGCAAGCCTTGGGTAGTTTTATTTTGAAAGATTATAATGAAGAATCCAATCTAGAAATTTCTAGAATAATTTTCATTTGTACAGGAACAGGATTGGTTCCATTTATTCCGATGATTGAAAAACTGTTGAAAAACCATCCAGAAAAAGAAATTCTACTCTTTAGTGGAAATAGGAATTTCGCTGACGAATTGATGGGAGATCAATTGAAAAATTGGGAAACAGATTTTTTAAATTTTACATATAATCCAGTGTTTTCGAGGGAGGATTCTGCGAAGAATCATGGGTATGTGCACCATTTTTATCGTGAAAAAGTCCATTTGAATTGCCATGTTTATGTTTGCGGTTGGAATGTGATGTGCAAAGAAACTAGACAGAATTTAAAGGAACTTGGATTAACGAGAAAGCAATATTTCTTTGAACTTTACGATTAAAAGTACCATTTTCTTGTAAAATTTCGTGTAAACGGAAGATTACCGTTAATTTTTGCTATACTTGCAACCTCGAAACCAAATAGTGTTTCAATAATTCCTCGATTTTAATTCTTCCACGATATATTTATGGTCACCGGTCCGGATTTTTCCAAAATGAGCGTTGCTGATTTGCGTACGTTAGCTGAAAATTTAGATATTAAAGACGTTTCAAAACTTAAGAAACCTGAATTAATAGCTGCTATCAACTCATTGGCGAATGAAACTAATGATGCTCAATCATCCAATGAAACAACATCCAATGAAGTTGCGAAAAGCGCGAAAACGTCAGTGGATGTTGAGATAAAGTCAATCGTGGATTCCAATGAAAATGTAAATGCTATAGAAGACGCTGATAGTAAACGAAATAGAAGACCTCGGAAAAATAAATCCGACGAAACAGCAACGGCTTTGGTAGCCAATGCGCTTAATTCTGAGACTGAAACAGCACCAGAAACGGCATCGGAAAAAGCGCCATTGCAGCGATCTAGTGAAAGACCAATTCAAGGAAGAGAGAATCGTTCGGACAGAAATAATCCGCGCAATCAAGAAAATAGAAATAGAAATCAAAACAACTCGGTAAAACCCGAAGCTGAGAAATCAGAGGTGGAAGGAACTGAGAAAAATCAAGGACCCGAGCAGCGAACTAAGCAGCCACATGGAAATAGAGATAGAAATGGATTTGACAGGAAAAATAATAACCATGCCGAAGCTAAGACTACCTCTGAAATAGGGCCTAACGAGCCAGAAAATAAGCCAAAAGAGGTTGTAGTTGCCATTTCGGAAGAAGAAAAACGTAGAAGAGAGGCTTTGCAACTTTTCACAGAAATGGAGGGTGTTGTTACTACTCAAGGAGTTTTAGAAACAGTTCCAGATGGATATGGATTTTTACGTTCTCCGGATTACCATTACATGGCTTCTCCTGATGATGTGTATGTGCCCGGTTTTATGATTAAACAGAATGGTTTAAAAACAGGGGATACCGTTCGTGGGACCATTAGGCCACCTAAGGAAAACGAAAAGTACTTTTGCTTGGTAAAAATTGAAAGTGTAAACGGAAGAACACCAGAAGAAGTTAGAGACCGTGTAGCATTTGAACATTTAACGCCTTTATTTCCCAACGAAAAATTAAATCTAGTGGATAATAATGGGAATTATCCTAATCGGATTATTGATTTAGTTTCTCCTATTGGGAAAGGTCAGAGAGGTTTGATTGTAGCTCAGCCCAAAACAGGTAAAACTTGGTTATTGAAAGGGATTGCCAATGCCATTGCCAAGAATCACCCGGAAGTTTACATGATCATCTTATTGGTAGATGAAAGGCCTGAAGAAGTAACCGATATGGCAAGAAGTGTGCGTGCCGAGGTGGTGGCGTCTACTTTCGATGAACCTGCTGAAAAGCATGTACGATTAACCAATATCGTGTTGGAGAAAGCAAAACGCTTGGTTGAATGCGGTCACGATGTGGTTATTTTATTGGATTCTATCACCCGATTAGCCCGCGCATTTAATACAGTTCAACCGGCATCGGGTAAAATTTTGTCGGGAGGTGTTGATGCAAATGCATTGCATAAACCCAAAAGATTTTTTGGAGCGGCTAGAAATATCGAAAATGGCGGTTCGCTAACAATAATCGCTACCGCACTTACCGATACAGGTTCTAAAATGGACGAGGTTATCTTCGAAGAATTTAAAGGTACCGGTAACATGGAATTGCAATTGGATAGAAGACTCTCAAATAAACGAATCTTCCCGGCAATTGACATTTTATCCTCCAGCACTAGACGCGAAGACTTGATCGTGGATAGAGTCACTCTTCAACGTATGTGGGTGTTGAGAAATCATTTGTCCGATATGAATTCAGAGGAGGCAATGAATACATTCCTTAAATACATGCAAAATACGAAGGACAATACAGAGTTCTTGGTAAGTATGAATGGCTAATCCGCGATTATTTTATCGTTTGAAATTTAATGAAGATTTAGACTGTGTGCGTTCGCTCGTTGATTTTTTTATTCGAGAACTATTAATAATCAATAGTATTGAACAAAGATTGATTTGAGGTTTTAATACGTTTTAATGTCTTGATTCTTTTCCAACTTCTTTAATCATCGAATCACCGATGATGGCCCAAGTGCGTGAATCCTCCGGCCAATTTACATTCATGGATCCCGTTAAATTACCAAACGATGGCATGATTAAACAATGGTTTTGAAGACCGAAACAGGGTAGTTTAACCTTACTTCTAGCTTTACCTTTTATGGTAACGCCTGGATGTAGATGTCCACAAATAGTAAGTTTATCGGTTTCATTAACGATATCGGGTGGCTCATGGATAAAAAAAAGGTCGCCCACCTCAAAGAAGGGAACGCAATGTGCTGAAATTTCTTGATAATCCTGGGGGGATAGAATATCATGATTGCCGATAGTAAGTACAATATCAAAATCCAGTGCTTCTCGTAAAGCTAAAATTACATGCACAAATTGCAACCATTCGGAATTTAATCTGCTGTGAAATAAATCGCCTAAGAAAATGATTTTTTTAGGTTTTCTTTTTAGAACTGCAATTTTGAATAGTTCAAAGTTTTTGTTGGCGGCTTCCAAGGGAAGGGGAATACCATGCTTTCTAAAATGCTGTGCCTTGCCAATGTGTAAGTCAGAAATAACAAGAATTTCATGATCCGGTAACCACAAAGTGCGATCTGCACTCAATAAAAGGGCGGTATTTTTGTTGGTGTAAAGTAAAAAATCAGCGGACACAGAGTGCAAAAGTCTTAATTATACCCAAGATTTTATGATTTTTATTAATGGAAATTAAATACATCGTTTGAATTCAACATTTCAATCCCTTAGTTTTCAATGATTTAATAGGGTGTTTGTGAGAAGTGTATATTTGTTTGAGCAGAGGTTAATTATATTGTGATAAATTCTGAAAATTCTAATTGAAACATCGGAAAATTCATTGTTTTTTTGAGGGACAAAAATAGACCAATGGACAAACCTAAAGTTGCAATCGATTACAGCAAGCTGTCACCAGAATTGTTAGACTTATTTGACGAGACTTATCCAAACGGAGTTGCCGGACACACCATTCGTTTCCCAAATTCAAAAGGAGAAATTGTTACTTCCGTTCGATTGGAGACTGAGGATAGAATCTATCTAGTTAAATTATCGGCAAGACCCAAAGAAATTCTTACAGAAGAGGATTTGGATGCATTGGTAAGACCATCTGCAAAAGACAGTGAAATGGAGGAGGAAGAGGAATCGTCCAGCGAAGAGGAAGAGGATGACAATCCAAGAAAACGTCGTAATGACGATGAAGAAGACGACTAAACAATTTCAAACAAAAATTGTTTAATCGTTGTGTCTGCCGAAACCACCAATAATATTCTAGTAAGTGTAATTTCCGAATTTCATTCCATCGAAAAGGTAACCTCACTAGATCAGTATATTTTCCATTATCACATTGAAATTGAAAATAAAGGGAATTTCACAGTTCAGTTATTGTCTCGAAAATGGATTATTATTGATGCTCATGGTACCCAGCGAATTGTTGAAGGTAGGGGAGTGGTTGGTGAACAACCCGTTCTTGAACCCGGACAAAGTCACCGTTATTCCAGTAGTTGTTTATTGCCTTCGCCATTTGGTAAGATGTCGGGATTTTATACTTTTGAACGACGAATGGATGGTGAACAGTTTTCAGTAAAAATACCAGAATTCCGATTAGAGGTACCTTATTTATTGAGTTAAATGTATACAGCATTAATTACAGGGAGTTCTAGAGGAATTGGAAATGCCATTGCTTTGAAATTCGCGAGCAAAGGATTCAATATTATCATTCATGGCAGAAATGAAGACCATTTGAAAGTAGTCCAACAGCAGATTCAATTGGAATTCCAATCAATTCGGGTTGAATACATTGTAGCCGATTTGTCTAATTCAGGGGGGATTGAACAATTTGTTAAACGCTATTCAGAGTTAGATTTAAATTTGGATGTTTTGGTTAACAATGCAGGACTATTTTTACCTGGATCCATGATGGAAGAATCAAACGGTCAATTTGAACACTTGTGGCAGGTAAATATGAGTTCTGCCTATCATGTAACGCGAGCAGTTTGGGAGAAACTATCAAATTCACCCAGAGCCCACGTAATCAATATGTGTAGTATTGCCAGTGTGACTGCGTATGAAGCGGGTGGTACTTATTCCCTAGTTAAACATGCATTATTAGGATTTAGTAAATCTCTTAGAAAAGAGGGGATTTCCAAGGGTATACGAGTAACATCTGTGTTACCCGGTGCCACGTTAACGGATTCTTGGGCTGGTGTTGATCTGCCTGCCGAAAGATTTATGAAACCCGAATCTGTAGCCAATGTTTGTTATACTGCTTTTGAAATAAATCAGGATTCTGTAATGGAAGAAGTAACGATTAGACCTATTTTGGGTGATTTATAACCGAAAAATGGCATAATAGTTTGAATTTTCCAATATCTGAATTTTAAGAAAATCTCTATATTTGCAATAAATCAAAATTATATGAAGAAATTTACTACGTTTTTGATTGCTGGGTTCGCTACAATTTCGGCTTTTGCCCAAATGTCATCCCCTGCAATTCCGGCTGTGGAGAAAAATCCTGGCTTGAAGGCTAACGAATTATCTAAGTTTAACAAAAAAGCCAATCGTCGTACCGATTATGGTTCTTGGTATACATACACCGATGCCTACAAAGAGGGTGTGTTATTGGGTCAAGAATATACCACGTTTGTGCGTTGGGTTATGCCAGATACAAATGCGGGTTTCGTTTATACAGATGGTAATTATGGAAGCATAGGAATCCACGTTTTAGGTTCTATGTTCGATCCGAAAGATTCATTGTTTCAGAGCACAGGTCAAGAGGTTCTAACTAAGTTTAATCCTTATACTGTGGATACCATAGCTTGGACAGAATATTACGTACGTAATTTGGACTCAATTGATATCGGGGGTGTAATGACTGAAGTTGTTGATACCGTTGTGGTTGAATATTTTGATTTCACAGGAATTCAGTTCCGTGGTTTCACTTTCAATAACATGACTCACATCAATGGTAGCCCTAAAACTTCAACCTATCAAAAGGGTTCATTAAGAAATACTTCGGCTATTAAAACCGATTATATTTTATTAGGTACGAAAGATAGAGATAGTATTGATTTGGCTAACGGCAGATTGTATGGATCTGTAGGTTATGTAGTACCAGGAATTAAATCCATGTCTACATCAGCAGGTACAGATGTAAGAATTAATACCACCTGTTTCTCCTTAGCATTTAAACCAATGGTAAGAGCTAAATTAGGTGATACGATTATAAACTGGAACAATGTTGCTACAACGAACAAAATCAATTCTTATGGCGTTCGCATGGCTTACATCGAAAATAATTTCTGGGAAATTACCAGTCCTTTCCGTGTGAACAATGCGTTCTGGACCAATGCTCAATTATTGTTTGGTGCTACTGTAAACGGATGGAGTTCATACTTGCCAACCACAGCTTATAACACTGGTTTCTTCTTGCCTTACGATATTCATATTTCAACTCAAAACTTGAAAACTGCCGACATCCAACCAATTCAAAATTTAGCGGTGTACCCAAACCCATCTAATGTTGGAAACAACTTCCACGTTTCCTTCAATAGCGCTAACGTTACTTCCGGAAACGTTGAAATTATGGATTTAAATGGTAAAGTAGTAGTTGCTGGTGATGCTAGAAATTTTGCTGCAGGTGTTAATACCGTTACATTAAATGCAAACTTAACTGCGGGAATATACATGGTTGCTGTTAAAACAGCCAACGGAACCCAATCAACCAAATTAGTTGTTCGGTAATACTATAAAATAGCTATTACTGATTGTAAATTAAAAATTTATAATTTTTTTAAGTGTTGTTTTAAATAAAATCGATACATAAAATTAAAAAAGCCGACGTCAACGTCGGCTTTTTTTTTCTCCTTTTTTCTAATATTCAAGTTACTCTATCAAACTATGGTAATACTAAATTACTACGCTTTATATTACCTTTGAAGGGCTATGAAAATCCTTTCTTTTTCTACCGTTGTTTCCGTATTCGTATTTTCAATTCTTCTTATTGAAACTCCCACTGTATCCGCTCAAGGATTATATGGATTACAAAACAGTAATTTTTCTGGAATTCATAATGCATATACCAATCCCGCCCATTTAACCACATTAGCATATCGCCGACATTCTAATTTAAGTACGTTTGCATTAAGTGTAGACAATAATTATTACAGTATTGAAACTCCATTTCCCTTGTTTAAGTTGGCTACTGGAAATGTACCAGATCAATATAAAAATGACAAAGGGAAAGTGGCTTGGAATCCTTCTTATTTAAATGCTAACAGTGAGGTAAACAGTGCTTGGGGAAATATTAATATGGAATGGAGAGGGCCATCGTATGCAAAACGATTGGGTAGAAGAGTTGTTTTTGGTTACGGAGTTAGAACCCGAGCTAATATGGCTATCAAGGATGTAAATCCGGCCATGGCTCAATGGGTAAATAGTTTATCCGACTCAGCCAATATAAAAAATGTTTTAGGCGGAACTAATTATCCATTGAATTTTCAGGCAAATGCCTATCAAGAAATTTCTGGCAGCCTATCTGTTAATATTATCAACGTAGGTGGATTTAGAATGGCTGTTGGCGGTACCGCAAAGTATTTAATGGGATTAGGGCATATGTCAATGATAAATACAGGCACCGACATCCAAACTTTTGGTAAAGATTCTATTCGAATTAATCAATCAAACATACAAATTGCGTATTCAGATCCAAAATTTATGGATCGATTTACCAGTGGTCTTTTGAGTGGTTCTTTACCGTCATTAGCTTCAATACTAGGTGGCGGTTTTGGATTTGATCTTGGTATTTTGTTGGAAGGTGGAAATAAAAATAAGGTGGATGGTATTATCGAGAAGTGGATAATTCCGGATGTGAATATCCGAGATTATGCTTGGAAAATCGCGGCATCGGTTACCGATATTGGTACCATGAATTATGGTCAAGAAATTAGCAGATTTACTGCTTCTAATACCACGCCCGTTACGCTACCCTTGGATACTGCTTTAGCGAAAGCATTTTTAGCAGGGAATTCTGCTGGGTTGAATTATTTGGAAAACTTTGCTGAAAAAAACATGGATTACAAAAAAGAATCGGGTACGTTGCCTTTTGCTTTGCCTACTATGTTGCAAATACAAGCCGATTTTAGAATGCTCCCTACCTTGTACTTGGGTGTACATTGGCAGCAATCCTTGGTGAGTGCTAAGACTTTGGGTTTTAGAAATCCATCCTCCTTGGTTGTAATTCCTAGATTTGAAATGGCATGGTTGGAATGTTCATTGCCCGTATCGCTTACTCAAGATTATAAACGAGGTGCAATTGGTGGATATTTGCGAGTGGGACCCGTATTTATTGGGTCCGATAATTTGGTGACCACCGTATTGACAAATAAAGCGAGAGGATTTAACTTATACTTCGGTGTGAGCGGTGGAATAAAGAATCCGAAGCGCACAGCCAGAGGATAGGATTTGAATTAACCTGTTGATTAAAATCCGAGGTGCCTAGCGGTAATAAAACTTAGTTTTTTTATTAATACCTATAAGAAAGATTCAACTACTCAAATCGGGTAATTCTTGCACCCAACGCATTCAATCGTTCGTCAATTCGTTCATAACCACGATCGATTTGCTCAATATTCTTTATTGTGCTTTTGCCTTTGGCGCTCATTGCAGCAATCAATAATGCTACCCCTGCGCGGATATCTGGCGAGCTCATCGTAATTCCTTTAAGCCTGGTTCTGCGATCTAATCCAATAACAGTGGCTCTGTGCGGGTCACACAGAATTATTTGAGCCCCCATGTCAATGAGATTATCAACGAAGAACAGTCGACTTTCAAACATTTTTTGATGGATTAATACCGTTCCTCGTGCTTGAGTGGCCGTGACCAAGGCAATTGAAATCAAATCGGGTGTAAAACCTGGCCAAATTTGATCGGAAATGGTTAATATAGAACCGTCAATAAATGTGTCGATTTCATAATGATCTTGGGCCGGAATATGAATATCGTCACCGATAATATTAAGTTTGATTCCAAGTCTTTGAAAGGTCTTAGGAATAATTCCGAGCATATCTACTCGACAATTTTTCAAAACGATATCGCTCTGAGTAATAGCTGCCATTCCGATAAAACTTCCAATTTCAATCATATCGGGTAAGCAACGATGATTACAACCTGAAAGATATTCTACCCCTTCAATGGTTAATTTATTGGAGCCGATACCGGAGATTTTGGCCCCCATGCTGTTAAGCATTAAACACAATTGTTGTAGATACGGTTCACAGGCCGCGTTGTATATTTCGGTTTTCCCTTCAGCCATAGAAGCCGCCATCACTAAATTAGCGGTCCCTGTTACCGAAGCTTCATCCAATAACATACTGCAACCCTTGAGGGGTTTGCCTGTTACTTGATAGAATTGCGTATCCGCTTGATATTCAAAATGTGCTCCTAATTGAATAAATCCTTCAAAGTGAGTGTCTAACCGTCTTCTTCCAATTTTATCACCACCGGGCGAGGGTATATAACCTTTGCCAAATCGAGTTAATAACGGCCCAACAATCATTATAGAACCCCGAAGAGCGGCTCCCATTTTCTTGAATTCATTGCTGTTTAAAAAATCTAAATCAACGGCATCTGCTTGAAACGTATAATGCCCTCTTTCTATTCGATTAGTTTTAACCCCTAATTTTCCTAATAATTCTATTAGTTTGAGTACGTCTCTGATTTCGGGAATATTGGTTATGGTAACAACTTCGTCGGTAAGTAATACGGCGCATATAATCTGTAAAGCCTCGTTTTTTGCACCCTGAGGCGTCAATTCACCTTTTAAAGAAAATCCACCTTCTATTTCAAAATAAGCCATTGTGATAAATTAAAATCTACGGTAATTTTTACCGTTTCGATTATTGTTGTTACGGTTGTTTTTGTTGTTTTTGTTGTTGCGTTGGAAATGGTTTTTCTTACCTTGTTGCCAATTTCTATTTGGCTGCGCAAGTTGTGTGTCTGCGCTCACTGTAATTTCTTCCCCACTAAGCTGTAATTTCCCTTTGGATAAGGTCATTAAATGATCTGCAATTACTTCGTTACTTAGGTTTTCGTTGTTCCATGCTTTGCAAGAATTATACATAAAAGACGCAATCATATTCACCAAATCTTGTCGAAGTTCCGTTGCTTCCATAGAGGCCGCTTTATCAATCATCATTTGTAGATTTCTACCATAAAAACGAAATCGAATATTGGCATCGGCATAACCAATTTCGGCGGGTTTGTTATTTGCAACATCTATTTGTTTAATATCGTATGGGCAATCCACATCCAACGAAAAGTTCGCTAAATGTAGTATATGTGACCACAATATCTCCTTATAGTTTGCTTGCTGTTTAATCTCAGGATTTAACGTGGACATTATTTGAACCAAATTGTGTGTCCATGCGGTGCGTTGGGACTTATCCGGTAATTGTTGAATATGCTGAATGTACTCTTGTACATGCCTGCCGTATTCAGACAAATCTAAGGAAGTTCTTTGGGTGTTATAGTCCTCTTGTAAAGTGAGCATCGTATTGCGAAAATACCAACAAAATCAATAGTTTTAAATAAAACTTTCCACCATTCAAATTGTTGTATTTTAAATTAGTTTAAACTATGAAAACGCAAATAATTCAA
>JACCDL010209847.1_pt1 | contig 45935 bp, 41 predicted proteins | sample 7441931 | NCBI WGS metagenome assembly JACCDL01 (sample SAMN15323437, study PRJNA562643) | freshwater metagenome | isolation source: river surface water | place: USA:Blue River Watershed | collected 2017-08-16
GGGAGCCTGGGGTAGGAAAGACAGCGGTTGTTGAGGGCTTAGCCCAAGCAATTATCAAAGGAGATATTCCAGAGACTCTTAAAGACAAACAACTTTACTCATTAGATCTTGGCGCCTTAGTTGCCGGATCTAGATATCGTGGAGATTTTGAAGAGCGATTGAAGAAAGTATTAAAGGAAATTCGCACCCGGGGCGACATTATTTTGTTCATTGATGAGATTCACACATTAGTTGGCGCAGGAGCAGCTGAAGGTGCGATTGATGCCGCTTCAATCCTAAAACCAATGCTTGCCCGTGGTGAGTTACAGACAATTGGTGCAACTACTCTTGATGAATATCGTAAGCATTTAGAAAAAGATGCTGCCTTAGAGCGACGTTTCCAACCAATTCAAGTTGCTGAGCCAACAGTTGCTCACACAATTGAAATATTAAAGGGACTTCGGGACCGTTATGAGAGCCACCATAAGGTTTCAATCTCAGATGGCGCATTAGTTTCAGCGGCAACACTTGCTGATCGTTATGTCTCAGATCGCCACCTGCCAGATAAGGCTATTGATTTAATTGATGAAGCTGGTTCTCGTCTTCGAATTCGCCGGATGACAGTGCCACCTGAAATTCGTGAATATGATGACAAGATTGCAGCTGCTAGAAAAGAAAAAGAGTCTGCTATTGATGGGCAAGATTTTGAAAAGGCAGCGGCACTGCGCGATAAAGAAAAATCTCTAATTACCGAAAAAGCTGACAAAGAAAAGAATTGGAAAGCAGGCGATCTTGATGTGGTTGCCGAAGTTGATGAGGAGTTAATTGCTGAGGTTCTTTCAACTGCAACTGGTATTCCAGTATTTAAGTTGACTGAGGCAGAGACAGCTCGTTTACTTAAGATGGAGGATGAATTACACCGCCGTGTGATTGGCCAAGATCAGGCAATTAAAGCTTTGTCACAAGCAATTAGACGAACTCGTGCTGGACTTAAAGATCCAAAACGTCCTGGCGGATCATTTATCTTTGCTGGACCTTCTGGCGTTGGAAAGACAGAGCTATCTAGAACTTTGGCTCAATTCCTATTTGGCGATGCTGATGCATTGATTCAACTAGATATGTCTGAGTACTCTGAAAAACATACCGCCTCCCGATTATTCGGTGCCCCTCCTGGTTATGTTGGTTATGACGAGGGTGGCCAATTAACTGAAAAGGTTCGTCGCCGTCCATTCTCAGTAGTGTTATTTGATGAGATTGAAAAAGCACACCCAGATATTTTTAACTCACTACTTCAAGTACTAGAGGATGGTCGTTTAACTGATGCCCAGGGCCGGGTAGTTGACTTTAAAAACACCATCATAATTATGACTACCAATCTTGGAACACGTGATATCTCTAAATCACTCTCACTTGGCTTTGCCAATGTGGCAGATGCCCAGGGAAGTTATGAGCGCATGAAGGCCAAGGTGGGCGATGAGTTAAAGACTCACTTCCGGCCTGAGTTCTTAAACCGTATTGATGACATTGTGGTCTTCCACCAGTTAACTGAAAATGAGATCATCAAGATTGTCGATCTTATGGTTGCGCAACTAGATGAGCGATTAAAGGCGAAAGATATGGGAATTGAATTAACACCTGACGCTAAGTCATTGTTAGCTAAGCGAGGTTATGACCCAGTACTTGGCGCTCGTCCACTTCGCAGAACAATTCAGCGAGAGCTTGAAGATGTGTTATCTGAGAAGATGCTTTTTGGTGATCTAAAAGCTGGCGAGATTATTTTGGTAGGTGTCTCAGATGAAACTGACTCTGCCACCTTTACTTTTAAGGGTACGCCAAAATCTGCTTTACCAGACACACCTGGTGATTTAGCAGAAGTTACTAATTAATCTTCACCTTACTAATTGCTTGCTCAACCCGAGCTGCCTCTAGTATTTCAATTCCTGCGATCTTTAAATCACTACCCACAGGCACAATTGCTCTTTTAAAACCAAGCCGTGCTGCCTCGGATACTCGCTGAGTTATTCCAGTTACTTTTCTAATCTCACCAGCCAAACCAACTTCACCGATCGCAACCAAATCAGCTGGCAGGGCTAATCCTTTAGCTGCAGATGCAACTGAAAGTGCCACGGCAAGGTCAGCAGAGGGTTCATTAATCTTCATACCACCAACAGTTGCAACATAAACATCACGGCCTGAAATTTTGATTCCTGCTCGAAGCTCTAAAACTGCCAAAGTCATTGCTGTCCGTGAATTATCCAACCCGCTTGTTACCCGCCTTGAGTTTCCCCAATCTCTACCATCTGAGTTTGGTGCACTAACTAATGATTGAATCTCAGCAAGTAATGCTCTTCTACCCTCCAGAGCAACTGTGACGCAGGTGCCAGGAACTGGATCGGTGTGACGAGATGTGAATAGACCTGTTGGATCAGGCAATCCAATAATTCCTGAATCATTTAAATCAAAACATCCAACCTCATCTGATGCACCAAAGCGATTTTTAATTGCTCTGATCAGTCTAAGACGAGAGTGACGCTCACCTTCAAAATTAAGAACAACATCTACTAAGTGTTCAAGCAGTCTAGGACCAGCAATTGAACCATCCTTTGTCACATGTCCTACTAAGACCAAAGTGATTGATCGCTCTTTAGCAATTCTAATTAAAGCCGCAGCAATCTCTCGAACTTGAGTAACACCACCTGGTGCGCCATCCACTGTGGTACTTGAGATTGTTTGAATTGAATCAATAACTAATAATTCAGGTTTTACCGAATCAATATGGGCTATAACCGCTCCTAAATCAGATTCTGCTGCCAACCATAAGTTCTTATCAATTGCATTTAATCTTTCTGCACGTAATCGAACCTGGGAGGCAGACTCCTCACCACTTATGTATAGCGAGAGAATTCCTTGTTTCGCAGTCTCGGCTGCAACAGTTAGGAGTAATGTGGATTTACCAACACCAGGTTCTCCGGCAAGCAGTATTGCTGCTCCCGGTACCAACCCACCACCTAATACTCGATCAAGTTCACCAACACCACTGCTTCTAGCTTTTGCGCTAGCTAAATCAACATCACCAATTGGTTTTGCAGCTGAGGTTATTGAACCGGCAACTAATGAAAGTTTTTTTGGAGCTGCAATCTCTTCGACAGTTCCCCAGGCTTGGCATTCACCGCATCTTCCAACCCACTTAGTTGCACTCCAGCCACACTCAACACATCGAAAAGGATCTTTTGCTGGTGCTTTTGCCATGGCGTTAATCTAATGGCAAGGGCTGACTAACGTCCTTCTTGCGCAGCTTTTGTGGCAGGGTGAATAACAAAGAGTGGCAGTTCCCGCTTTTTTTGTGCTTTTCGGGTGGCAGCTATCGCAGCCATTCGGCTGTCACATAATTTAACTAGCTCGGCATATCCTTTTGGACCCATCATTTTGATTAACTCAACCTGACTTGATTTATAAACTGGAATTTTGCCAACATGAGCTTCGGAGTTACTGGTGCAGTACCAATCAAAATCAGCACCGCCTTCACCCCAAGCTGCTCTGGTGTATTCACCAATTACCACAATAGTAATTTCCTTATCTGCATGCTCCCGAGTTTCCCAAGATCTGCGAATAGGCAATTGCCAACAAATATCTGGTTTTGTATCTACAAAGTGAACTTGCTCTTTAATTGCTAAGTGATGGAGTGCGCAGCCAAAGGAGCCGGAGTAACCAGGTGCTTCATATCCAACGCGATTTAAAAAAATACAGGAACCATTTACTTTTTTAGTCTTGCGATCTTTATCTAATCCAATTTCAGTAATTTGTAATTTACCACCAGCTTTTTTTGGCCTGGCTTGATCATAAAATTGCCAATCAGCTCTGGTGAGTTTTTTAGCGGCTTGAAAAACTCTTTTTTCATCCTCTTTACCTGTGTAGTACGCACCATCTGAGCAGCAGCCAGCATCTGGTTTGTCTGCATCAATTCCACAACAACCATTGCCGTAAATACATTGCCAATATGATGTTAGCCAGGTTAAGTCACACTTGAATATTTCCTCAGGATTTGCTGGGTTTTCAAACTCAACCCAATCTCGCGCAAAATTAGGAGCAACTTCATTCGCTGACAGCTTGGATTTGTATCTATTTTTGCTCGCCATATGGCCATAGTTTAAGGGTTAAGTATGGTTAAAGACTAATTGGGTAGGCTTGAAGTATGAGCACTTCACTAGCAAATAAATGCATAGGCTTTATTGGCGTTGGCGTGATGGGTTCTTCAATCATCAAAAGTTTGCTGCAGCATTCAATCACCAGTGAACAGATCTGTATTGCCGACAAGAGTCAAGAAAAATTGGCTCAAATGAAGAGTCAATATCATGTGCAAGTAAAAGAGATTTCTGCAATTGGAAAAAGCTGTAACGTAATTTTCCTTGCCGTCAAACCACAGGATTTAGCCGATGTGCTAAATGAATTAAAGCAAACAATCAAACCAGAAACCCTCATTGTTTCAATTGCAGCCGGCAAAACAATCAAGTTTATAGAGGATCAGCTAAAGACAAGTAACCCAGTGATTAGAGCAATGCCAAATACACCAGCACAAATAGGAAAAGGAATTTCAGCTATTTCTACAAGTGCGAACGTAAGTAGTAATGAGTTAAAAGTTGCTACAGAGTTATTTTTAACTACTGGTGAGGTAGTTGTGATCTCGGAGGAGAAAATAGATGCAGTAACTGCCTTGAGTGGCTCTGGGCCTGCTTACTTCTTCTATTTTATTGAGGCGATGGTAAAAGCCGGAGTTGAGCTTGGCTTAACAGATGAAATTGCGACCAAGTTAGCAATCGAGACAATTTCTGGTTCAGCTGCGATGTTAAAGGAAAGCAAGCTAGATGCAGCAACATTGCGAAAAAATGTAACCAGTCCAAAAGGCACAACTGCAGCGGCGCTAGAGATTTTTTCCATAAATAATTTAGAAGATATCGTTTTAAAGGCTATGAGTGCTGCTAACAATCGGGCACAGGAGTTAGCTTGAAAAAGATCTTAATAGTTGTTTTTGCCGTATCGTTAATTTCATTGGCACCAGCTAATGCAGCAACGATGAAGGTCACAAAACCTCTAGTTGAATTAAGTTATACAAAGTCTGATCAAATAAGTGATCTATTACTTACCCCAGTCAGTATCCTGCTTGTGGGTACAACAGAGTCGCAAACCTCTCCTTGGCTTAGTGGCACTCTTACTGGCTTAAGCGATGGATTTATCAGTAGTTACTCTTCAATCGGTTCACCAATGTGGAACCTAAGATTGCCTGGATCAAGTGATGAAATTGCCACCACTGCTGCAATTGATTCAGATGGAAGTATTTGGGTGGTTGGTGCAGGCTCTTCGCAAGTGGTAGCAACTCCAGCACCATCTCCAACAAGAGTCTTAAATCCAGATAATGTTGTAATTGACCCTACTCAACCTGCCACATCTCCGATTAACCGAATAAGAATCTGGCAGGTAAGTAATACTGGAAATCTGCTTAATTCATACGAGTATCTTTCTCCAAACATTATTACCCCTAGAAAAGTATTGATATCAGGTAGCAATTTGATAATTGTTGGCACTCTTTATGAAAAAACTGCATCCTCAGGCTTCTATTTATCGGTGACCAAAACTGGAGCATTTTCTCCAATTATAAAAATTGGATCAAAAAACACCCAAATAAATGATGCAATTTTGAGTACCGACGGCAGTATCACTGCAGTTGGTGCAAGCGGAGAATTGCTACTTAAAGTTAAACCAATCAGTAAGTCAGATGCAGTTACTTTGAGAATTTCTAGTACTGGTTCACTACAACAGGTAGCTCGAGCTACCCTTAGAAATACAACCAGAAGTTGGAGTTCAATTGACACTGGCTTGTTGCAGGCGGGTCGAGTTTTATACTCAAATAAACAAGAAGCAGCAATAACTAAGTTCTCTGCACTTAATAAACCGGTTTGGAATGTTAGGTATTTATCTAGATCATCGGCATTGGCGAGTGTAAGTAAGAATACTTGGGCTACCTTTATTTCAGCAGGAGCGATTAAGGGCGTACCAACCTGGAAACCTAAGACCGCTACATCGGTACTGCTTGAATTGGGCAAGAAGGGTGAAGTTATCTCCGCTTATACTCTCACCGCCCCAGCAGTTGCTATCTCTTCAAACAATGAAATCGGAACAGTTGTAATCACCGACTCGGGTGTTAGTTTTGGTTTAGTAGTAGTTAACTAGTAATCTTTATCCATAGTTAAATCAATAAAGGAGCAAAATGGGTTCAGTAATTAAGAAGCGTCGCAAGCGCATGGCAAAGAAGAAACATAAGAAACTTCTAAAGAAGACCAGAATTCAGCGCCGCAACGCCAAGTAATTAAGGCCTAAGCAGGGTTAATTTTCCAGATACGCCGGCAACGGCGTATTTAATTTTATTTAGAGTAACCCAGCTACTTGATGAGCCTTCTTGAACATTTCCACCAGAAACCAAACTGACCAGTCGATCTGATCTGTTTAATACACATAACCTAAGCTGGCAACCAAAAATTATCGATTTTTCATCCATCATAATTGGCGAGTTAGGAACTCCATACTCTGAGGTAGTTACATCGGTAAACGAGGTAGCATCTAATAGTTGATATCTAACCTGATTTGGATTCGGGAATGAAGCACCAGTACCGGTAAACCAAGCAGTGTTTACTCCTCTTGCACCATTGAAAATAGCCACATCGTAACCAGCGACGGAAACGCCATTTCCTGGCACATCTAAGGTTTTATAAGTCCAATCCTCAACAAGTGCGCTACTTCTAGTTGCATAGCGGACATCACTTCGAGTGACATTTCTTTCCATATCAAATCCGCGTACTGAGTCATAAATTAAATGTATTTTCTTTCCTACCGTAGTAGCTTTTAAGTGAAAAGCGACATCTCCAGTAGTTCGATCCTCTGTATCTTTATCTCCATCTACTATTTCATATCGCCAATCAAGTTTATCTCTAACGGCACCTAATAAAATTCCTTGTGACTCGTCACGATAGAAAACTTGAACTCCAGCTGATGTGACCGCACAAGCACTTGAAACACTTACATCAGAGCCACCACGTTTTCTTGGAAACTCTTTGTAGTCCTGAATAGCTAATGCATCTCCATCAACTATTTCATACAACCAAGTTTTGCCATCAAAGAGTGCATACCTAAGATCCTTATCTTTTAAATCTGCATAGAAAATGTGTAGATAATTAGTTCTACCTACCACTGATGTACACATTGAAATATATCCAGATACATCATTTACTGTTTTCCCAAGCGAGGAAGAGTTCCCATCAACAGTTGTGATGTTCCACTTATTTGCTCTGAAAGTCGCTAGCTTTAAATCACCTTTTTTGCTATCGCTATAAGCCACAACAGGATTACCGGCATAGATTGTGGTAGCTAAGAATTTTGCGTCGGCAGTGGCATCAATTACTGAGGTTTTCCAGGAAGGTTGTGGGATAACTGAATTTGTATTAACTGAATTAGAGGTTCCAAGGGAGTTGGTTGCGGTAACAGAAAAAGTGTATTTACTACCATTTCTTAATCCAGAGATCAGTACTGGACTCTCACTTGCACTCACCACCGCTCCGGTCTGAATATTTTTAACTTCATACTTAGATACTTGAGCAGATCTAAAATTAACTGGTGGATCAAATCTAACAATCGCACTTTTATCGCCGATTAATGCCTTTACATTTTGCGGTGGTTGAGGTGTACCTGCAGCGATTCCTGCAGGAGGCTTCTGTCTCATATCTTCAAACATGGCTAGCACTAATGGACCAGGTAAATGGAATACTTCACCAGAATCTAAGTTCGGTGTCATTACCGCGTTCTGACCAGATTGAGAAAAGGTGCTCTCATCTAAATGGCTTACTGAAGAACCAGGTTCATAAGTAGAAGGTGTATAAAGCTTTGGCTTAATTCCATTATTTGCCTTTACCGCATTCTCTCCAGACCAAACAAGATCTGTGGTCATTGCCTTCCCTGCTTCAAGTGATGGCGATGGTAGATCTGCTAACCGACGACCATCTGGAAGTTGAGCGTAGGCATCAAATGGAGTTGGTTGATCAACTCGGCCAAAGCCAGAAAATACGTCGTAGTAATTTCCTGATACGAATCCAAGGCCATGGCCCATCTCATGCAAAATTACTGAGACTAAATCAAAACTTCTAGGCGGGCACATGGCATCAATACCGTAATACCAGGGTGCATTTGAGGTGATAGATATTTCAACCTCAGGAGTTGTTGGATCTAAATCTCGTCCAGCAAGCGCATTTGCTAGTGCAGAGGCATAGTAAAGTGTTTTGTCAGGGGCACCATTAAAATTTGAAAAGTTATTTTTTGCACTCGCTGATGCTAAAACTCCATAACTAGAGGAGCTACCCCACTTCACATTTACATTTATTGGAACTGTAGAACTAAAGTTTTCTGACCAGATATCTACTGCAGTTTGAATTGCTGGCCTTGCAATTGCTGGCACAGTATTAAAATTGATAACAAAATTACTCTTTTTCTCGAGGTTAGCAGATAGCACGCGCGGTTTAGACTCAACAGATACTGTGTTTCCACCGCCGTAGATATATCCCCAACCAGCAGGAGCTACTTTAATTCCAAGTGCACTCGAATTTTGAATTGAAACAGGTGCAACCAGCAATGAGGTAGCCACTAAGGTTGAGGTCAGAATCGATTTCAAGCGCACAGGCTTAAGGCTAACAGTCTGAGATGATTGGTCTATGCCACCCCTACAACTATCAGTAATAATTAAGCAAAATAACATTTTCTCTCCACAGGGCAGCATTGACTTGTTTTATACAGGTGGCAGAAAGTGAAAAAAGTTACGGTTTACTCACGGTCGGGTTGTCACTTGTGCGAAATAGCTATAGATCAGATCCAATCAGTCAAGAAAGATTTGGATTTTGATTTAGAGATCAAATTAATTGATAAGGATTTAGATTTGGAAAAAGAGTATGGAGAGCAAGTTCCAGTTATCTTAATTGATGACAAAATTCATGACTATTGGCGTGTTGATTTAAAAAGATTTACCAAAGCAATCAAAGGTTAGTTGCTCTTCATAACCTCATCAGCGTCAATTATTCGGTAGGCATAACCTTGTTCAGCCAAGAATCTTTGGCGATTTTGTGCAAAATCTTGATCAATTGTGTCACGAGCTACCAATGAATAAAACCTTGCCCCTCTTCCATCTGCCTTTGGTCTTAGAATTCTTCCAAGCCGTTGCGCCTCTTCTTGCCGAGAGCCAAATGTGCCCGAAACTTGAATAGCAATTGTTGCTTCAGGTAAATCAATTGAAAAGTTAGCTACTTTAGAGACAACCAAACATTTGATTTCACCAGATCTAAATTGAGCATAAAGCCGCTCTCGCTCTTTAATTGGGGTATCACCTTTAATAACAGGAACGGATAATGCTTCAGATAGTTGATCTAACTGATCAATGTACTGGCCAATTACTAATACCTGATCATTGGCATGTTGCTTTGCTAGTGCAACTGCAACATCTTTTTTAGTTTGTGAAGTTGAACAAAAACGATAGCGATCTTCCTGCTCAGCAGTTGCATAATTTAAGCGCTCGGCATCAGTTAAGGTAATTCTTACTTCAACGCAATCTGCTGGCGCTATATAACCCTGCGCCTCAATCTCTTTCCATGGAACATCAAATCTCTTTGGTCCAATTAAGGAAAAAACTTCACCTTCCATGCCATCTTCCCTAACTAAAGTGGCAGTTAAGCCAAGGCGACGCCGGGATTGAATGTCTGCAGTAAATCTAAAGATCGGCGCAGGCAGTAGATGCACCTCATCATAAATAATCAATCCCCAATCAATTGCATCAAAGAGATCAAGGTGGGCATAGACACCTTTTTTACGGGTAGTCATAACTTGATAGGTAGCAATAGTTATTGGTCGAATCTCTTTTTTAGCTCCACTGTATTCGCCAATGTCATCTTCATTTAAATCAGTTCTACGTAGTAATTCCTCGCGCCACTGTCGTGCTGCAACAGTATTAGTTACCAATATTAAAGTTGTTGCCTTTGCATGCGCCATTGCAGCTGCGCCGACAATAGTTTTCCCCGCGCCACAGGGAAGTACAACAACACCTGAACCACCATGCCAAAATCCCTCTGCGGCCAACTCCTGATACTTTCGTATCTTCCAACCATCTTGGCGTAATGAAATCTCATGGTGCTCACCATCAACATATCCAGCAAAATCCTCAGCCGGCCAACCTAATTTCAATAGTGCTTGCTTTAAGAATCCTCGCTGACCTGGATGCACAACAATAGTTTCATCATCCAATTGCTTACCAAGCATTGGAGCAACTTTTTTACCGCGGGTAACTTCCTTTAAAACTGCAGCGTCATTTGAAACTAAAATTAGACCATGCACTGGATGGGCCTCAAGTCGCAATCGTCCATAGCGAGACATGGTTTCTGCAATATCAACTAACAAAGCATGCGGAACTGCATATCGCGAGTACTTGATCAAAATATCAATAACCTCTTCAGCATCATGTCCAGATGCTCTGGCATTCCATAAACCCAGCGGGGTTAATCGATAGGTATGAATGTGCTCTGGTGACTTTTCTAGTTCAGCAAAAGAAGCAATTGACCGTCGGCACTCATCAGAGAGAATGTGGTCGATATCTAATAAAAGTGTTTTATCGCTTTGAACTATTAAAGGACCATCACTCATTTCAACAACTCATTGATAAAGGCATTAATTAATTTGATTCTTGGTTCGACTGTGGAAATTTTTATAAACTCATTAGGCGCATGAGCGCCATGCCCTTCAGCGCCTAAGCCATCTAGAACCTGTGCACCAGCAGCAGCTGCGATATTGCCATCACTAGCACCTCCAACACTTGCCTTCCCAATCTTTGGAATAGCTAATGAAGCAGCCACAGTTTCTAATTTCTCATAAAGCGCCAGTGTATTCACCTCTTCAAGTGGTGGGCGATTAATACCGCCAGTAACTTCTACCTTTGCAATATCACTCTTCAAATTTCTAATTGATTTATCAATTCGCTCTAGCTCCGCACTGGTAAAGGATCGAACATCAATATCTAAAGTTGCTAATGCTGGAACTGTATTAGTGGTTGTTCCAGATTTCATGACGGTTGGCACAGCAGTTGTGCCAAATGCCGGATTTTCTAGAGCAGCAATTTGTAGTACTAGTTTTGCCATCTCAGTTGTTGCATTGATTCCTTTTTCAGGATCTAAACCTGCGTGAGATGCAAGGCCAGTGACTTTTACTTTATACATAGCAGTACCTTTACGACCAGTTTTTACTTTGCCATCAAGTGATGCTTCAAAGACCAAAACTGCATCCGCATCTTTAGCCAATCGATTGATTAAATCTTTTGAGGTTGCGCTACCTGTTTCTTCATCAGTTGTTGCAACTAATGCCACTTTACTTTCAGCACCCTCAATACCTATCAATGCATGCATGGCTTGGATAAATCCAGTTTTCATATCAAAAACTCCAGGACCACTTGCATGATCACCATTAACTTGCCATGTTGGAAGGAATGACCCGATAGGCCAAACTGTGTCCAAGTGGCACAACAAAACAATCTTTGGATTCTTTGCACCCCACCAAAACACTGGCCTATTGTTTTCATTTAACTTTTGAGCAATTGGCTTTAATCTTGTATTTGAAATCTCAACTGCAAGATCTATGACTTGGTGGCAAGCAGTTAAATCCTCCGTGGGAGACTCACACTCGACTAACCGTTGGATATCAATAAGCGCACTCATAGGTCTAAGTCTGCCTTATTTTCCAAAATGGTGAGGGCTGGGGCTACACCATTAATTCTCGGGATCCTAAATTGCACTATTTCATCGCTGGCTTCATCTCGTGCGGTTAGGGTGCCCAGGGAGATCGAGATTGGATCAATAATTCGGTTTGAAACTCCACCGTTATTATCAGCGTAACTGATCATTAAAGTTTTTCCTTCAGCAATATATTGGTTTATTAATGCCAAAGTTTCATTTGATGATGTACCTGGAACTATTGGCTCTACTTTTCGACTGCGCTCACCTGTTTTAATACTTTTTACAGCTGCTATAACAATTGCCTCTTTGGGGGCGGTAAATTCAGAGATGATTCGAGGTGGTTTTGGACGTGATTTTGATCGACGCAAGTTTGGTTGAGAAAGTAGAACGCCGCCAGCATTTTCAGCAGCCGGCAGGTACCCAAATTCTCTAAGTTCACCAATTACTTCAGCAAGTTCAAAATCTGTTACCAAAACCTGCGGAGCAATTTTACGAAGCCTTAAGTGTTCACACTTTTTATCATGCAAGATCTGCTGAACCAATCCTTCATCTTCACATCTAATATAGGTATGGGCTGAACCAACTCTCAATCTGCCATGGCGTTTTGCCACATCAGCAATTAAATACTCAAGTGGTTGTGGCATTGGAGTTTTAGAAGTTCTACCTAAGAAAGTTTTAATTTGATCACCGGTTTTACCATGGTCTAATCCGCGCCGGATTGATGCCTCACTAAATCGATATACCGTTGCACCACCCCTACTTTCAATATCTGCGATAGTTCCCATTTCAGATGCAAGCTCTGGTAAGAGCGGACCGGGTGCAACTGCACTGTTATCTGCTTGAATTAAAATGTGATCAACCGGTTTTGGTAGTGCAGATTCAATTCCTAAATCCTCTGACTCAGATAGCAACTTGATTCCAAATGTAGAGATCGCTCCCTGGCCTGTTACTCCCAACCATTCAGCCTCACGCAACGACCACTCAACAAAATCGGAATTTGCACGCTGTGGATTCCACCACTTAACAATTTCTTGAATTGATTTAGTATCTGGACAGATCTGCAGATTTTCAGTTAGAACTTTTAAAGTTGTCCGCCTAATTAGGCACGCACCCGCTCGATCTAGCTCAGGGCCAAGGGGTGCGATGCTTTTATCTCCAACTTTTCCAATTAGGCCACTGACTCTTGATGTATCTAGCCAGAGAACAACCAATGCATACCATCGCTCCTCTGCAGGTTTAGTTAACCAGATATCAAAGGCTGAGGTTGGAAGTATTTGCTCATCTGAATCAATAACGACAAGACCTCCTAAGTAACAAAGCTCAGCAACAAATCCAGCACAGGTTTCGTCAACACCAAGGTGTTCAGCAATTCGCTTAAGGTCTCGCACGCCAATTCCACCAGTGCGTAATGCAGTAGGTGGCTCATCTGAGAGATTATGTAAAAATTCTTCACACCAACGCAGAATGGTTGAGATGTTTGCTACTGCGGCTAAATCTATTTGCTTTTGATCAATTTTTTTTCCGACTAACGATGAAGGTTTACTAGAAATTTGCTTATGGATTTTGCCACCCCGTAATTTGATTGCGATTTCGCGGGGTAGCGCAACAGTATGAGAGTCCAAGGGCACTAATACATTGTTATCTAGTAGCCAACCAATAGCGTTTCCAGGCTTTTTAATATTAGCTATCTGACCTCTGGGCGGTCCCCAAGTTAATTTTTCTAACACCTCTTGTGAAGCTTTTGGAATATCTTTTAGGGTAGCAAAATCAAATTTCTTAACTGAAAATGGACCAAGTCCAGCTGGCTCCTCACCAATTAAAAGTTTTAAATTAGTTGGCGTTCGATAATTGTTTCCTTCTTTGTATAACAAACCCATTTGCCATAAGTGCTCTAATGCAAAGGTAGTTTCCTCACTGGTAACAGCGACTAACTCTGATTTTTTGAATGGTTCAGGAAGTGCACAAGCTGCTTCAAGTATTTGGTAATGCCATAAATTTAATGAATCAAGGGCTCGTACTAGCGATGGGGTAGAGGTAGCTCGAGCAGCTAGAGCAGAAAAGTCATTTGGAACCGGTGTCACTAAATCAGGTCTTAATCTGAAAATGCTAGCCAAATCTTCATCTGATCTGGAGCGCAACTCATCAGCAAAAGTGATCGCGACAGTAGACATAACTGGCCTACTTTACTCGGGTTTTACTTGTGCTAATTACCTTTTGCGTTTTAAATTTCTTGGAGAAATAAGTGAGGCAAAGGCTGCTACTCGACCCGCGGTTGGTCCCAATAATTTTTTTATTCTTCTAGCCCTGCGAAAGTCATAGACTGGCCAGTTATCCCGGTAGGCGCGAATCTCAAGTAAGGCATCTGGATTTATTGCCCGGGGATTGCCAACCGCCTCTAATAAAGGAATATCGTGATGGGAATCTGAGTAGGCATAACAATTTTTTAATTCAAAATTCTGCTCAGCAGCTAATTCCTTTATAGCCAAGGCCTTTTCCGAACCATGTAAAAGATTGCCAATCACTTTGCCTGTGTACACACCATTTTCAACTTCAGCTTTAGTACCTAAAGCACCCGTAAAACCCAAGCGCTTTGCCATTAAGTTTGCCATGTCAAGTGGAGTAGCAGTAACTAACCACACTTCTTCACCTTTGCTTAGGTGCTCTTGAGCAATTTCTACAGTTCCTTGCCAGATGGCTGGTGATACATACTCTTCGTATATTTCTTGCCCAATTTTTTCTATCTCAATTACGTTGTGCCCTTTAATAAACTCAGTAGCAGCATTTTGAAATCTTGCTATTTCATCTTTATTTTCTTTTCCAGTTAATCGATATCTGATATTTGCCAGAACGAAGGCTGAGATATCTTTCTTTGAAAAAAAACCTCTCTGGTACATACCTCGCCCTAAAAAGAAGAGAGTTGAACCTTTCAGCAAGGTGTTGTCGACGTCAAAAAACGCTACTCGCTTTTCTGTGAGCGCCATATCACTACCCTAGCGAACGAGCATGAATTCCACTGCTTTATGCTTACCTCATGGCTCAGTTAATTCACTTTGTTAGACATGGTGAGGTTCATAATCCGGAGAAAATTCTTTATGGGCTTCAACCAGGTTGGCGGTTAAGTGAACGTGGCATCCAAATGGCCGAAGTTATTGCTAAATGGTCTAAAAATTTAAATCTAGGAGCAATTCACTCTTCACCTTTACAACGTGCACAGGAAACTGTGGCACCTATTATCGCCGCACATAAGTTGCAATTAACTACCGATAAGAATTTGATTGAAGCTAGTAATGTATTTGAAGGCAAAAAATTTGAACTAGGTAGCGGAGTTCTAAAGCACCCTAAATCTTGGCGGTATTTATATAACCCTTGGCGACCTTCTTGGGGGGAGCCGTATGATCAAATCATTAACAGAATGTTAAAAGCACTGTTTACTGCTCGAGATGCTGCAGGTGGCAAGGATGCAATATGTGTTTCACACCAGTTACCAATTTGGATCCTTCGTTCAGCCGTTGAAGGTAGGAGATTACTTCACGATCCAAGAAAGCGGGAGTGCTCATTAGCCTCAGTTACATCATTTGAATTAGATTCAGATGGAATGATCAATTCAGTCTCTTACTCTGAACCCGCGCAACATCTACTACCTGTTAAAAAATGAAACCAATCTCAGTATTACTCTGCCTAATTTTATTAACAGGCTGTGCTGGCGGTGGCGTGTCGAGTGTAAATGAGAATTCATTTATTTCAGGAAGTGGTATTGCAACCTTTGTTGAAAAAGATCAAAGAAAAACTGCTCCAGTTTTATCTGGCCCCACTCTTACTACTGGAGAAATTACTCTTAACTCAAATCAAGTTACTGTGGTCAATGTTTGGGCATCTTGGTGTGCACCTTGCCGCGCTGAAGCTCCAGTACTACAAGAGTTCTCGGTTAACTACCCACAGGTTCAATTCGCTGGAATTTTGACTAGAGATAATCTCTCATCCGCGCGGGCTTTTTATGAAACTTTTAACCTAACTTTCCCAACTTTTATTGACGATTCTTTATTGATTGGTTTTGGTGGATCACTAATTCCAAATGCAATTCCTACCACATTAATTATTGATCGGGATGGAAAAGTTGCCGTAAGAATAAGCGGTGAAGTAACTGTGGCCGGATTAAAGAAAATGTTGGAGAAGGTACTAGCTAATGATTGAGTTTCTAATTGATCAGATTTTTGATGCCAACCTACTGATAGCTATGTTGGTCGCAGCACTTGCAGGTTTGGTTTCATTTTTCTCACCTTGCGTGATACCGCTTGTGCCTGGCTACCTCTCATATGCATCTGGTATGAGTGATGTAAAGAGTAGGGGAAGAGTGTTTCTTGGCTCACTCTTGTTTGTATCTGGCTTTACTTTGTTGTTTATTTCATACGGGGCTTTGTTTGGAGGCTTGGGTTCTAAAATCGCAGAAAATTCAAGACCCCTATCTATTGCTCTTGGATTGCTAACAATCGGACTTGGTTTTATTTTTTTAATGAGTGAGAGATTTTATCGAAGTTTTAAGCCTGCCTGGCGAATGCGCAGTGGATTAGCCTTTGCACCACTTCTTGGATTTGCATTTGGCATCGGCTGGACTCCTTGCATAGGACCAACACTTGGCGCTGTACAAGTTTTGGCGATTCAAAGTGCTACCGCACAACGCGGCGCAATTCTCTCTGCCGCGTACTGCTTTGGCCTTGGCCTTCCTTTCCTGTTAATGGGATTGTTTTTAGATAGGGCCGAGCCAATGCGAAAATTTATTTCAAGCCACGGAAGTGCAATAACAAAATTCGGTGGGGGCTTTTTGATTTTGATTGGTTTACTGCAGGTCTCAGATCTTTGGGATCAATTAATGAATAGTTTGCGAGATCTAATTAGCGGCTTTATTCCAATAATCTGATGAGCACAGAATTAGATAGTAGGTCTTTTTTGCGCTGGTGCTGGCGTCAGTTAACTAGTATGCGCATTGCGCTAATTCTCTTACTCTTACTTGCAGTTGCAGCCATTCCAGGATCACTTTTTCCTCAGCGCAGCCAAAATCCAGTTCAGGTAAAACAATATTTTATTGATAACCCACAAGCTGCAATCTGGCTTGATCGTTTTAGCATGTTTGAAGTTTTTAGTTCACCCTGGTTTAGCGCAATTTATTTGTTGTTATTTATCTCGCTAATCGGATGTGTCTTGCCAAGAAGCATCGAACATTTAAAAGCGATTGGTGCCAAGCCACCTTTAACACCTAAGTATTTAGATCGCATGGAGTTCTATACCGAGATAAAAAAAGTGGATTTAGATGAGGTGGAAAAGTATTTAAGGAAGAAGCATTTTCGTATCAGGAGAGATGAAAATTCAATTTCAGCAGAAAAAGGGTATGCACGTGAAAGCGGTAATCTGTTATTTCACTTATCACTAGTTTTAATTCTTATTGCGGTTGGAGTTGGATCGTTACTGGGAAGTCGTGGGGATGCAATTGTTAATGTTGGAGATCGGTTTATAAATACTCCTACCTCCTATGACATTTTAGGTTTTGGTAAATACCAGTCAGAAGATTCTCTGCCACCATTTTCAATAACAGTTAAGGATTTTAAGGCCGAGTATGACCCAGTCACAAATGCTGCTATCGATTATGAGTTAACGGTGTTAACAGCTAATCCTGCTGGCTCTAAAGAAACAACAAGAATTATTAAAGTTAATCAACCTCTTACATATGGAAGCACAAAAATTTATTTGCAAGCAAACGGCTACGCACCAACTGTAATTGTTAAAGACAAAACGGGAAAAGTTGTATTTGATGGCCCGACAACATTCCTGCCACAAGACGGAAACCTTTCATCAATCGGTGCGATAAAGATTCCTGATATGCAGCCACAGATTGGATTTGTTGCCTCCTTCCTTCCGACAGCAGATCGAGACCCAATACGAGGTGGCTTTTCTTCCTATCCGGAAGTTTTAGATCCCAGACTTTTGTTGGCAGTTTGGAAAGGTGATTTAGGTCTTAACAATGGCGTTCCACAATCTGTGTATCGAATTGATACCAGCAAAATGGAGCGCATCGGACTGAAAGCATTAGTTCTAAATGAAAGTTATGACTTTGGTGAGGGCAGCATCACATTTACAGGGTGGACTTCTTGGGTTAACTTACAAATAGTTAATGATCCTGGAAAAGGTTTTGCATTAATTGGTGCAATACTTGCGATCTTGGGGTTGTTGATCTCTTTGTTTACCAGACAGCGAAGAGTTTGGGTTAAGCAAGGTAGAAAGACTCAGATTGCAGGTCTTGCTAAAAATGGCATACCAGGTTTAGAAGATGAGATTAAAGAGTTGGTAAGGGAGATGAGTAATGAGCGATAATTCAGCAGCGGTGTTATCAAATAATCTCATTTATTCTGCAATCCTGTTTTACGCCTTAGCTTTCCTAGCTCACGCAATAGAGGTCGCATGGTCAGTGAAAACCCCAGCAAAATCTGTAAAAAAAACAAAGCTCGATTTTTCACGGACAGAACGTATAGGCAGACTTGCCACTGCATTCATGGTTATAGGTTTCTTACTTTTACTACCTGGCGTAATTTTCCGCGGAATTTCGGCAAATCGAGTGCCATGGGGCAATATGTATGAGTTTTCAATTACAGGAGCACTAACATTTAGTGGGGCATATTTATTTGCACTCAAGAAATACAAGTTACGTTGGTTAGGTTTACCAGCAGCACTTTCAATATTACTTACCTTAGGAACTGCAGTAACACTCCTATACCGACCAAGTGCACCGCTAATGCCAGCCTTAAAATCACCTTGGCTAGTTATCCATGTATCAGCAGCAATTATCTCTGGGGGTGTTTTTCTACTTGCTAATTGCATTGCAGGCACTTACTTAATTCTTGATAGATATGAGCAAAAAGGTGTTAGACCAGTGTGGGCTGAAAAACTGCCAACACTTGAGGCATTAGATAACCTTTCATATCGCTTAGTTGCTCTGGTCTTTCCACTTTGGACATTTTCAGTAATTGCTGGCGCAATTTGGGCAGAGGCTGCTTGGGGGCGTTACTGGGGATGGGATCCAAAAGAGACTTGGGCTTTCATAACTTGGGTTGCATACGCTGCTTATCTACACGCTCGTGTAACAGTTGGTTGGCGCGGTAGAAAAGCGGCCTGGCTATGTTTACTTGCTGGCTCAACATTCCTTTTTAATTACATTTATATAAATGTATGGGGAACAGGTCGCCACACCTACTCTGGTTTATAGCTTTCTTAAAAAATCAGGATTGTCATCTGGCGGGATAATTCTCCTTTGCCCGCCACGATTAGGCCCAGATCTTTTTGGTCTACCTGCGACAAACCAGGCAATATCGCCAATAATTCCGGTTAGAACAATAATCAATAACCATGCCCATTTAGGAAATCTTCGAACCTTCTCCTGTGGCGTCATTGCGCAATCAATTAATGTGTAGATATCAATAATTATTACTAGGACTACCAAGTACTTGAGCATGCCCTTAGTTTAGCCTCTTTAGATTATAAGTGCAGTAGTTAACAGCACAGCCATTAATAACTGTAATTTTGCCGTTCTAGTCAACACAGAGATTAACTCTCTACCGTTAGCACCGGTTAATACCTGGTTACTGATTAAGTAGGTTAACGGTAGGCACAATGCGGAGATTAAGGCTAGTTGAGAAATGGCACTCGCTCCAATTGCAAAAATCTGAGCAATTACTAAGAGAAGTACAAAAAAACGCCGAGTATTTTTTTCTCCAATTTTAACCGCCATCGTTCGCTTGCCCGCCAAAGCATCTTGGGGCAGGTCTCGCAGATTATTCACCGCCAGAATTGCACAAGAGTGTGCACCAACAGGAATTGCTAGAAAGAAAATTTGCCAATTAATTTCTTGAGTTTGAACATAGTAACTTCCAACTGTTGCCACTAGGCCAAAAAATATAAATACTGAAAGTTCGCCAAATCCAAAGTAGCCATAAGGTTTCTTACCTCCGGTGTATCCCCAAGCTGCCCAGATAGATAAAGCACCAATAACAATTAGCCAGTATGAAATATCAATTGCCAAAATACTTCCAGCAATCGCAGCTATTAAAAATGAAATTAATGCTGCCTGCTTTACTGATTTAGCAGTTGCTAAGCCAGATGCAACTAAGCGAATTGGACCAACACGATTTGTATCAGTTCCTTTCATACCATCGGAGTAATCATTTGAATAATTCACTGCAATTTGAAGAAAGACGGAAACAGTCATTGCTAATGCGGCATTTAGCCAAGAAATCTGCGTGGCATAGGCAGTGCCAATTAAAACTGGCGCAACAGCTGCAGGCAGAGTCTTGACTCTGGCGCCGATTATCCACTTATTCATTTAATTATCATCTTACTTGCAATTTCGGCAGCCAACCTGCGATCTGGTTTACCAATGGATGTTTTAGGGATTGATTCAAAAACAAATAACTCTTTTGGGGTAGCTAGATCACCTAATTTAACTCGCAACTCCTTCTGATTAATCTCTGTGATTGAGGCAAGGCACAGTTTGTCTCCCCACTTATCATCTGCCATAGCAAAAGCAATAACTTCAATTTTAGGAAACAATTTTCGAATCAACTCTTCAACCTCTACTAAAGAAATCTTTTCCCCTCCTGAAATTATGACATCATCAGATCTGCCTATAATTTTTAATAACCCATTGTTGAACTCTCCTAAGTCACTACTTACAAACCATCCAGATTCAAACTCAGTAGTAATTTTTCCACCCTCATCTAAGTATCCAGATGCGATCATTGGTCCTCTAAGTTGAATCAAACCGTGGTTTGAAATTTTAACTTCTACGCCATCTAGTGGTTTTTGGTTGTAAACACATCCACCACTCATTTCAGTCATTCCATAGGTAGTGATAATTTTTACATGCTTACTTGCAGCTTCTTTTTTCATTTTTTCACTCAATGCTGCTCCGCCAACTAAAACTGCCTCAGCAGCGGTTAAGTGTTCTAGCAATTTAGCATCCGAAGTTAAAGCTTTATGTAGTTGAGTTGGAACAATTGAAACAAAATCTGCATCTACATAATTGTCTTTACTTCGATTATCTATAACTCTAGAGCCAAGGGCGGTTGCTCTAATTAATACATTAAGTCCAGCAATATGGGTGGTTGGTAGTAACAACGACCAAGAGTCACCTGGCGTTGCGCCTAAATATTTATGGCTGGCATTAGTTGATGCAATTAGTGCAGATGAAGAAATCGCGACAGATTTTGGTACGCCCGTTGAGCCGGATGTATTTACAACTAATGCAATCTCACTTGGAACTTGATTTGCCTTCATGGTAGCTGTTGAAAGCGCTGGACCTGATCCTTCAAGTGCGGCCGCTAAACATTCTTGCAATTGTGGGATTGACCACTCAGGCTGAATCGGGATTAATTCTCGCAGTTCTTTTTCTCCCATAATCACCGTAGGCTATCTCTTATCTAATTGTGAATAAAACCTTAGGAGAACCTCTTGAGCAAGCCGATTAAACGAGCACCCGGTGATCGAACTATTCCAAAGTGGAAAAGTGGAATAGGAGGCGAAGACTTTAAAGATATTAGATATCAAGTTGCCGAAGGCATGGCAAAAATTACAATTAATCGCCCAGAGGTAAGAAATGCTTTTCGACCTCAAACATTAAAGGAATTGGCAAAGGCCTTTGATTTAGCCCGTGATAATGATGAAGTTGGAGTAATTATTTTCACCGGAGAGGGAACAGAAGCTTTTTGTTCCGGTGGTGACATAAATGTAAGAGGTGATGACGGTTATCTAGGTGATGACGAGTTAAGTAAAAAAGGAATTGGCCGTCTTAATGTATTAGATCTGCAAGTTCAAATTCGCCGAACACCTAAACCAGTTGTAGCAATGGTTGCAGGTTGGGCAATTGGTGGTGGACATGTTTTGCATGTGGTTTGTGACTTAACTATTGCAGCTGAAAATGCAAAGTTTGGTCAAACTGGCCCGATGGTTGGTTCATTTGATGGAGGCTATGGCGCTGGATTACTAGCTGCACATGTTGGCCAAAAGAAAGCACGAGAGATTTGGTTTCTCTGCCGTCAATATGATGCGCAGGAAGCATTAGATATGGGATTAGTAAATGCAGTTGTCCCAATTAAAGATTTGGAGGCGGAGACAGTTTCATGGGCACGAGAGATGCTGCGTCACTCACCAATGGCACTTCGATTACTAAAGGCTGGATTAAATGCAGCAGATGATGGCTTAGCAGGGGTTCAGCAATTAGCAGGAGATGCAACCTTATTGTTTTACTTAACTGAGGAAGGCCAAGAGGGTAGAAACGCTTATCAAGAAAAGCGCGAACCAAATTTTGATAAATTCCCTAAACGTCCTTAATTAATGTTTCCGTTTCAACTCAAGGTAGTTTCAATTCCAGTTAAATACAATTTTCGTCAGATAAAAAATCGTGAAATTGCATTATTTGAAGGACCTGAAGGTTGGAGTGAATTCTCACCCTTTATTGAGTACAAAACCAAGGAGTCAGCGACTTGGCTTAGGGCTGCACTTGAAGCTGCTACAAAACCTGCACCTATGCCAGTTCGAAGCGAAGTAGCGGTAAATGCCACATTGCCAAATATAAAAGTTGATCAAATTTCAACTGCGCTAACTAGCTTTCCTGGGTGCACAACTATCAAAGTTAAGGTCAATGATTTTGTTAATGATCAATTTTTGCTTCAAGAAGTTCTACGGCTTATACCGGGAGCCAAATTTCGACTAGATGTTAATGGTGGCTGGAAGCTTGAAGAAGCAATTGTAAATTTGAAAAATTATCTAAAGGAGTTTCCAGGACAGATTGATTATGTAGAGCAACCATGTATTGATTTTGCAGATCTTAAAGCTTTGCGACAGGCAGTGAAGCTTCAAATAGCAGTTGATGAATCAATTAGAAAGTATCTTGGCTCTGATTTAACAAAGCTAAAAGAGGTAGCAGATGTTGCAATTATCAAGTGGGCACCTACTGGTGGTTTTGCTTCAGCACTTGAGATAATCGAGAAAATTCAACTTCCTGTTGTGATCTCTAGTGCCTTAGATAGCAGCATTGGTATTTCTCATGGAATATCGCTGGCCGCTGCGATTCCAAATCTTTATGGGCCATGTGGTTTAGCAACTATTGCATTACTTGAAGCCGATGTTACGAGCAAACCATTGGTAGCAGAGAATGGATTCATCAAAAACCGCAGAATTGTCCCTGATCTCCTTGAGCAGTACCAAGCGATGCCAGCAAGAGCAAGTTGGTGGCAAGATAGAGTTAATGAAGTATATGCAGAGGTTTCAAAATGAGTAGTGCAACCAAGTTGGCTCATGCCGTACTTCGACAATTAATTGAGGTAGGAATAAGTGATTTTGTTATTTCACCTGGCTCACGTAACGCACCTTTACTTACCGCTCTCGGTGAAGCAGCTAAAAATCAAATAATTGACCTTCATGTAAAAATTGATGAACGAGGTGCAGCCTTCTTTGCGTTAGGAGTATCAAAGGCCAGCAACAACTATGTTGCAGTAATTTGTACAAGTGGCACCGCAGCTGCCAATTTTCATCCAGCTGCAATCGAGGCTTTGCACGGTATGAATAAATTGTTAATTATTACAGCTGATAGGCCGGCTAGATTGAGAAAGACAGGTGCAAATCAAACAACAAATCAGATAGATATTTTTCCGGGGATTAAAACCCATGATCTATCATCGGAGATTGAAGTTAAGTCATTGCTAAAAACAGGACCAGTTCACCTCAATATTCAGTTTGATGAGCCTTTAGTTAGTAATGAGAAAAACGATTGGCTTGCGGGCTTAAAGATAAATCCAATAAATTTTGAAAATCGTATCGAAGGCAAACTCAATTTAACAACTGGCATTCTGGTTATTGGTCATGATCGTGCAGGCTACCGAGTTGATGAGGTGATGGAGTTTGCAAAGAAATTGAATTGGCCAGTAATCGCCGAAGATCCAATCTCTTTTCCTCAAGCTATTGCACATGCAGCCTTATTTTTAAGCGATAGTCAGATCGCAAAGGTATTAGCCCCAGAAAATGTAGTAGTAATTGGTAGGACTACTTTATCTAGGAGCATAAATAATTTTATTAAGTTAGCCAAAAATTTGATTGTGATAGATCCACGTTCGTTAGATATTGATAACAAGCGAGAGGCAAACTTGCTTCTATCATCCTTGCCAGTGCAGATTGAAAGTTATAAATCTGATGAAGGTGTTTGGCAAAAATTATCTTCTTTAGCTGCTGAAACAATAGAAAACTTAAAGTGGTCAGAGCAATTTGCTACCTTAGAAATAACTAAGTCAATTCCAAATGGAAGTGCCTTATTTGTGGGTTCATCCCGCCCAGTCAGAGATATTGAGGCATTTTGCAAGCCAAGAGGTGGCCTTGAAGTTTTTGCAAATCGCGGATTAGCCGGTATTGATGGCAATATCTCAACTATTTTTGGAATAGCTAAAGAGTTTGATACAACATATGCAATTTTGGGTGATCTGACCTTGCTTCATGATATTTCAGCGTTAAGTAATGCAACTGATGAAAATGTCCGTATTTATGTAATCGACAATAACGGTGGTGGGATATTTTCCACTTTGCCACAGGCGGGCGTGGAAAATTTTGATCAGTTATTTGGCACTCCGCATAACCTAGATTTAGTTAAAGTTTGTGCTGGTTTTGGCGTAAATGTAGTCAGAGTAGATACTCCCAGTGAACTACAGAAAGTGGTGAGCAACGCGGTCAAAGGTTTAGAGATAGTCATAATTAATGTTCCAGACCGGGAAACTAACGCTAAAGTATTAAGAGATATCTCTCAAAGCATTTCTAATGCAGTGCGCATTGGCATTAACTTAGCCTGACTTTCAGCAAATTCAGTTTCTGGATCTGAGCCAGCAACAATCCCACAACCAGCAAAGATTCTCATTGATTTTTTATCTTCAAGTAGCAAGCCGCAACGAAGTGCGATCGCTATCTCACCATCACCATTTGCATCAACCCAGCCAACCGGAGCTGCATAACGATTCCTATTCATTTTTTCTAGATCACTTATTAATTGTTTTGCGATATCAGTTGGGGTGCCGCAGACAGCGGCAGTTGGGTGAAGTTGCTCAATTAATGTGAAAATATCTGCTTGCTTGGCGCTGTCATTCAAAACTCCAGTCACATCAGTTGCAAGATGCATGACATTCGAAAGGTGAAGTACAAATGGAGACTCAGGAACATTTGTTGAGGAACAAAATGGTTCTAAGGCATCTGCAACAGATCTAACTGCATATTCATGTTCCTCTAAATCTTTAGAGGACTTAGCCAACGAGGCTGCCAGCGCTAGGTCTCTGTCCTCGTTGCCAGTTTTTTGTATTGTGCCGGCTAACACTCGAGAAGTAACTAAAGATTTACTCAACCGAACTAATAGTTCAGGAGTTGCACCTATTAATCCATCAACCAAAAATAACCAGGTAGAGGGATAATCGATCTCTAATCTTTGTAAAATACTTCGGACATTGATTGGCTGATCAGAACGAGCAATCTGATCCCTAGCAAGGACTACTTTTTCTAATCGCCCATCTTTTATAGATTTGATTGCATAACCAACTTGTTCGCGCCACTTTTCTTCAGAAATTGATCCGGTATCCCAAGTTATTTCACCGCTTGGTACAGTACTTAGGAGTTTTGAAAAATCAGGTTGTTTCGCATCACCAATCCAGGTAACCCAGGATTTGTTGCCCTTTTTTGCCAAAACAATCTCTGGAATTACCAGGATTGAGTTTTGCTGTTGATCAAATGAAAACGAGGTAAATAGCACAGGGCCAGTGCCACTACCATGAACATTGTTCTGGATCTTAAATTGAGATAGTTGTTGATTCCACCAGGTTCGTGCTTGCTTAAAACGATCAGCTCCAGAAATTTCTACTTTTTTATACTCACCAAATCCAATCAGCCCATCACCACTTCTAATCCATGCAGCACTCAAATCTAACTGGCAATCAACCGAGGTTAGTACTGAGTTCTCTCCCAAGATCTCAGTGGTGATTAAAATTGACATTAATAATTTACGCCCATCTGTTTACAGGATTTGTCTGTAAAGCCTACTCCTTGGAGAATGGGGGTGTGGTCCGCGCAAATCTAAATAAAGATCCAGATGATGTTTCAAAGATGTTTGATGGCGTGGCCAGTCGATATGACTTCTTAAATGACCTGCTAAGCCTTGGCAGAACCAAAGCATGGCGTAAGAGTGTGACCGCAATCATTGCTCCAAAAGCAGGAATGCAGATTTTAGATATTGCCGCCGGAACTGGCTCCTCATCGAGACCATTAGTTGATAAAGGTGCGCAAGTCACCGCGCTAGATTTTTCAGAGGGAATGCTTGCTCAAGGAAGAAAACAAAATAAAGATATTAAATTTGTCCAAGGAGATGCGCTCAAACTTCCATTTGCAGATAATTTTTTTGATGTAACTACAATTTCATTTGGCTTACGAAATACAAATGACACATCCTTAGCTTTAAAAGAAGCATTACGAGTTACTAAATCTGGTGGCAGGATTGTGATTGCTGAATTTTCTCATCCAACCAATAGAGTTTTTAAAAGTATTTACCTAAATTATTTAATGAAGGCACTTCCCATAGTCGTTCGGAAAATAAGTAAAAATCCAAAGGCTTACATCTATCTCGCGGAATCGATCCGAGCCTGGCCAGATCAGGCAGGGCTAGCCCTGATAATGCAAAAAAATGGGTGGAACTCTGTGGCTTGGCAGGACCTAACCTTCGGAATTGTCGCAGTTCACATTGGGTACAAGGCGTAAGTGGCAAAAGCCACCGCTGGTAAACCATAAGATTTGACCGTATGAATCTTCCATTCAATCCATATGTGCCAATCCTGGCGATTGGAGCAATTGGCTTCGGTTTTGCAATATTTTCAGTTGCGGCTGCAGCTTTAACTGGGCCAAAACGTTTTAACCGTGCAAAGTCAGATGCCTATGAGTGCGGTATCCAACCATCGCCACAAGCTGCCGGTGGTGGAAGGTTCCCAATTAAATATTTCTTAACCGCAATGCTTTTTATTGTTTTTGATATAGAAATTGTCTTCTTATATCCATGGGCAGTTGCATTTGATGAACTGGGAATATTTGGATTAGTTGAAATGGGATTATTTATCGGCACCGTATTTGTCGCTTACGCATATGTTTGGCGACGCGGTGGATTGGAATGGGATTAATCATGGGTTTAGAGGAGAAGTTACCGAGCGGCTTCCTGCTAACAACAGTTGAAAAGCTTGCTGGTTACATGCGAAAGAACTCATTGTGGCCTGCAACATTCGGACTTGCTTGCTGTGCAATTGAAATGATGGCAGCAGGTGCTGGCAGATATGACTTAGCAAGATTTGGGATGGAAGTATTTAGAGCCTCGCCTCGCCAGGCAGATTTAATGATTGTTGCTGGCCGAGTAAGTAACAAAATGGCACCAGTAGTTCGTCAGATTTATGACCAAATGGCAGCGCCTAAGTGGACAATTGCAATGGGTGCATGTGCTTCATCAGGTGGCATGTTTAATAATTATGCAATTGTGCAGGGAGTTGATCACATAATTCCTGTAGATATCTATCTGCCAGGTTGCCCACCTAGACCTGAAATGTTAATGGATGCAATCTTGAAACTTCATGAGCAAATTGGAAATGAAAAACTTGGACCAAATAGAGAAAAGATAATCAAAGAGGTTGAAGCTGCAGCGCTTGCTGCAAAACCCACCCATCAACTAAAGGGTTTATTAGCATGAGCCAAAACGGAATGTTTGGCAGCAAAGGAAGTGGTGACACTTCTGGCTTCGGCGGTTTAGTCAAAACCCAAACCACAATCGGGTCTACTGAACGCCCATTCGGTGGTTACTTTGATCAGGTGGCTGATGATTTAGAGCGTGCCTATCCACTCTTTAGTGATGCTATTGAAAAAGTGGTCGTCGATCGGGGTGAGCTTACATTATTTATTAAATCAGGCCGACTGCTAGATGTTGCAAAAATATTACGTGATCAACTTAGATTTGAAATGTGTGTTGGAGTAAATGGTGTGCACTATCCAGAAGAAACAAATCGTGAGCTTCACGCAATTTACTCACTACTTTCAATTACTAGAAATCAACGAATTAGATTAGAAGTTTGTGTTTCTGAAAAAGATCCTCACATACCTTCACTAGTTGAAATTTGGGCAGGCACAAATTGGCATGAGCGAGAAACCTACGACATGTTTGGCATTATTTTTGATAATCATCCTGGTCTAACACGCATTCTGATGCCAGATGATTGGTCAGGCTTTCCGCAGCGAAAGGATTATCCACTGGGTGGAATTGAGATTGAATACAAGGGTGCAACTGTTCCAGCGCCATCACAACGTCGGAGTTATTCATGACAACTTATACCGATCCATACGCATCCTCACAAGAGACAACTGAAGGACGGGTTTATTCTGTAACCGGTGGCGATTGGGATGCACTTGTTACTGAAATCGGTGCGACCAAAGAAGAGCGCGTAGTTTTAAATATGGGACCACAGCACCCCTCAACTCATGGCGTACTTAGGTTGATACTGGAACTAGAGGGTGAGACGGTAACTGAAACTAGATGTGGAATTGGATATTTACATACTGGTATTGAGAAAAACACTGAGTTTAGAAACTGGACGCAAGGCGTAACTTTTGTAACCAGAATGGATTACTTATCCCCAATATTTAACGAAGCAGCTTATTGCTTAGGAGTTGAGAAGTTATTAGGAATTACAAATGATGTACCAGAAAGAGCAACCGTTATTCGAGTCATGATGATGGAGTTCAATCGAATCTCCTCCCATATGGTGGCACTTGGAACTGGTGCGCTAGAGCTTGGCGCGCTATCACCAATGATTTTTGCATTTAGGGAGCGCGAAAAAGTTTTAGATATCTTTGAGATGCTCTCTGGATTACGAATGAATATGGCCTATATCCGACCAGGTGGAGTTGCTCAAGATTTACCAGAAGGAGCCTTAAAAAAGATTCGTGAAACAGTTAAAGATTTGAGAGTTAACTTTAAAGATAATGAAAAATTATTGGTTGGAAATTCAATTTGGATTAAACGCACACAAGGAGTTGGCTACCTAGATCTTGCAGGCTGTACAACTTTAGGCATTACTGGCCCAGTTCTTCGCTCAACTGGATTAGCTTGGGATCTACGAAAGGCGCAACCTTACTGCGGATATGAAAATTATGAGTTTGATATTCCTACAACAGATACCTGTGATGTTTATGGTCGTTTTTTAATTAGAATGAAAGAGCTCGAGCAATCATTGCGAATTATTGAGCAATGTGTCTCTAAGTTAGAAAAATTAGAAGGTCAACCAGTAATGGTGGCTGACAAAAAAATTGCTTGGCCTTCTCAGTTATCAGTTGGTGCTGACGGTATGGGTAACTCACTAAATCACATTAGAGAGATTATGGGTGAATCAATGGAAGCTTTGATTCATCATTTCAAATTAGTTACCGAAGGTTTTAGAGTTCCAGCTGGACAGGTTTACACAGTGGTTGAATCGCCAAGAGGCGAGCTTGGTGTTAATTTAGTTTCAGATGGCGGTACAAGACCTTACCGAGTTCACTTCCGTGATCCATCATTTAACAATCTGCAATCAACCGCCGCTATGTGTGAAGGTGGACAGATTTCCGATGTAGTGGCTGCGGTGGCATCCATTGATCCAGTAATGGGTGGAGTTGATCGATAGTGGCATTCACAACTGAACAGCTCTCAATTATGGATTCAATAATTGCAAGATATCCACGTAAGCGCTCTGCAATTATGCCGCTGCTACATTATGTTCAATCGATAGATGGCTACGTGACAAATGAGGGCATTGAATTAATCGGTCAAAAATTAGAGCTTGCAACTGCTGAAGTAACTGCAGTTTCAACCTTCTACACGCAATATAAATCAAAACCAGTCGGTGAATACCATGTTGGTGTCTGCACCAATACTTTATGCGCAGTTATGGGCGGAGATGCAATATTTAGTGCTATCAAAGAGCATTTAAGTATTGAAAATGATGGGGTGACATCAGATGGCAAGGTCTCGGTAGAACATATTGAATGCAATGCTGCTTGTGATTATGCCCCAGTAGTCATGGTCAATTGGGAGTTTTATGACAATCAAACTGTTCAATCAACAAAAGATTTAGTTGATAGCGCCAGAGCCGGAAATCCAATACCACCAACACGAGGTCCAAAAACTTTAAGAACTTGGAAGCAAAACTCTGCAGTACTTGCTGGAATTTCAGATGGATTAGCAAACGAAGGTGTGCAAGCTGGAGAGCCAACATTGTTGGGATTAAATAAGGCAAAGGGTGGAGCATGAGTAAATTAACTCCAGTTCTTTCTGCCAATTGGGATCAAGCAGATTCATTTACTATTGAAGGTTACAAACGCACTGGTGGTTACACCGCGATTGAAAAAGCCTTGGCAATGAAACCTGATGAAGTTATTCAATTGGTAAAAGATTCAGGATTGCGCGGCAGAGGCGGGGCAGGATTTCCTACTGGAAATAAATGGGGCTTTATTCCGCAAGGTGATAACAAGGATCATTACTTTGTTGTAAATGCCGATGAATCTGAGCCGGGAACTTGTAAAGATACGCCATTAATGATGGCCAATCCCCATGTACTGATAGAGGGAGTAATTATTGGCTCTTATGCGATTAGAGCCAATTACGCATTTATATATATACGCGGTGAAGTAACACATGTGGTTAGAAGAGTTCAGCAAGCGATCGAAGATGCCTACAAAGCAGGATTGCTAGGCAAAAACATTTTGGGTAAAGGTTTTAATCTGGAATTGGTACTTCATGTTGGAGCTGGTGCGTATATCTGTGGTGAGGAGACCGCATTACTTGATTCTCTAGAAGGATTTAGAGGACAGCCAAGATTACGTCCACCTTTCCCTGCAATAGCTGGCTTATATGCAAAACCAACTGTTGTTAATAATGTCGAATCTGTGGCCTCTGTGCCTGCAATAGTAAACAATGGAGTTGCATGGTTTACCGCAATGGGAACCGAGAAGAGTAAGGGCTTTACTCTCTACTCTCTTTCTGGTCATGTAAATAATCCAGGACAGTTTGAGGCACCACTTGGTATAACTTTGCGCCAATTATTAGAAATATCAGGTGGAGTTAGAACCGGACATAAATTAAAGTTTTGGACACCTGGAGGTTCTTCAACTCCGATATTTACTGATGCGCATTTGGATGTGCCGTTAGATTATGAAGGCGTCTCAGCCGCTGGCTCAATGCTAGGTACAAAAGCATTACAGATTTTTGATGAAACAACCTGCGTGGTCAGAGCAGTACTACGTTGGACTGAGTTTTATAAGCATGAATCTTGTGGCAAATGCACACCTTGCCGTGAAGGAACCTGGTGGCTAGTTCAGGTACTAAAGGATTTAGAGTCCGGAAAAGGTACTGAAGCAGACTTGGATAAGTTGTTAGATCTTTGTGACAACATAATGGGACGCTCATTTTGCGCATTAGCAGATGGTGCAGCTAGCCCAATTATTTCCTCCCTAAAGTATTTCAGGCAGGAGTATTTAGATCATCTATCTGCAGGTGCATGCCCATTTGATCCAGCGGCGGCAACTTTGTTTGAAAGCGCAGGTGTTAGATGAGCATTCAAGAGCTTGGCACAGAGCAAAAGGTTGAGATGATCACCTGTGTAATTGATGGCTTTGAAGTAACTGTTCCAAAGGGCACATTAGTTATTAGAGCTGCTGAAAAACTAGGAATTCAGATACCAAGATTTTGTGATCACCCATTACTTGAACCTGCAGGTGCTTGCCGTCAGTGCTTGGTTGATATTGAAATTAATGGTCGTGCTTTTCCTAAGCCACAGGCTTCATGCACCATTCCAGTTGAAACCGGAATGATTGTGAAAACACAACTTACCTCGCCAGTTGCAGATAAAGCACAAAAAGGAATTATGGAGTTGTTATTAATTAACCACCCACTAGATTGCCCAGTTTGTGACAAGGGCGGTGAATGTCCATTACAAAATCAAGCAATGTCTAATGGTCGTGGTGAATCTAGATTTGAAGGTGTAAAACGTACTTTTGAAAAACCAGTAGCAATCTCTTCTCAAGTGCTGTTAGATCGGGAACGGTGTGTGCTCTGCGCTCGCTGCACCAGATTTTCAGAACAAATTGCTGGAGATCCATTCATAACTTTGAATGAACGAGGCGCATTACAGCAGGTAGGAATTTATGAAGATGAACCATTTGATTCTTATTACTCTGGCAATACCGTTCAAATTTGTCCAGTCGGTGCCTTAACTGGAACCTCTTATAGGTTTAGAGCAAGGCCTTTTGATTTAGTCTCTACTGAATCTGCGTGTGAACACTGCGCATCTGGTTGTGCAATGCGTACTGATGTTCGCCGAGGAAAAACTTTACGAAGGCTTGCCGGTGAAGATGCTTCTGTAAATGAAGAGTGGAACTGCGATAAAGGCCGCTGGGCGTTTAAATATGAAGTGGCAAAAAATAGAATTTCTACTCCGCTAATTCGAAATGCAGATGGTCAACTACAAGAAGCTTCTTGGCCTGAAGCTCTAGCCGCTGCTGCGGCTGGATTAAAGGGTGTACGAACAGGAGTTTTAGTAGGCGGTAGAGCTACTGTTGAAGATGCTTATGGCTATAGCAAATTTGCTCGAGTAACACTAGGAAGTAACAACATTGATTTCCGCGCCCGCTACCACTCAGCAGAGGAATTAGATTTCTTAGCATCAGTACCAAGATCTGCAACATATTCAGATATTGATAAAGCTGATCATGTAGTTCTCATTAATTTTGAGCCAGAGGATGAGTCTCCGATTGTCTTCTTAAGGATTTACAAGCAAGTTCACAAGCGCTCTATCAAAGTGAGCACTATTGCTGCCTATGCAAGCCGTGGTAGTGAAAAACTAAATGCAAATTTAATTAAAACTGCCGCCGGTAGTGAAGTGGCCGCAATAAATTCGATAACGGGATTAACTAATAAATCAGTGGTTTTGATTGGTGAAAGAGCGGCAGAGACTGCAGGAGCATTATCGGCAGTAGCAAAACTAATCAGTGAAAGCGGTGCGAAATTAGGTTGGATTCCACGACGATCAGGTGAAGCAGGCGCGATAGCAGCAGGTGCCCTTCCAAATTTATTACCTGGTAATCGCTCCATAACTGATGCTTCAGCCAGAGTAGATGTTTCTACTGCTTGGGCTGTCGATTCTCTTCCAACTACACCCGGCATGGATACTCAAGAAATGATTAATTCAGATCTACAAGCTTTAGTAATTGGTGGCGTTGATCCAATGGACATCTCCGCAGATGCCAAGGTTAAACTTGCTAAAAAGTTTATAGTCTCTCTTGAGATTCGCCAGAGTGATATTACTGAGCATGCGGCTGTGGTTTTGCCGGTTGCTGCTGTAGTTGAAAAGAGTGGATCTTTCATGGATTGGCAAGGCAAAGTAAGAAAATTTGAGGCAGCAGTTGAACAATCATTAAATCGCAGTGATGTCAGAATTCTTTCAATCTTAGCTGATGAAATTGGTAAACCAATTAGTTTGCCAACAGTTAAATCAGCAAGAGCTGAAATGGAGTCACTGGGTGTTTGGGATGGCCCTCGACCAACAATGAAATCAGTAAGTTCAAATGCAAGCGCATCTGTAAGCAGTGATGAGGCAATTCTTACCTCATGGCGAAACTTGCTGGATAAAGGATCGTTGCAAGATGGCGAAGAAAATCTCGCAGGCACAGCACGTGCATCTGTCGCAGTAATTAGTAAAGCAAGGGCCAACAATCTAAATGTTAAAGAGAATGATTTAATTAGAGTTTCTAATAATTATGGTGCAGTTACGCTTCCTTGTGTAATTGCAGATATTGATGACTCATCCGTATGGTTGCCACGTAATTCAAGCAATAGCCAGTTGATAAGAAATTTAGGTGTAGTTGGGAATTCAATAGTAAAGGTGGCTAAAGCATGACAAATGCAGAATTGATTAGCCAAGATCCAGGCTGGGTTATCGCACTTAAAGGTTTAATAGTTTTTGCAGTATGCGTTTTTCTAACAATTATGTCTGTTTGGGGAGAGCGACGAATTGTTGCCAGAATGCAACAACGAAGTGGGCCAAACAGAGTTGGAAAGTTTGGTTTATTACAAGCTCTTGTTGATGGCGTAAAACTGGCATTAAAAGAGGATTTGATTCCAAAGGCAGCCGATCGAATTGTTTTTGTAATTGCACCAATCATTAGTACCACCGCATGTTTCATGGCATTTGCAGTTATCCCCATGACTGGACCTGTTAACTTCTTTGGTCAACAAACAGCAATGCAATTAACTGATCTTTCAGTTGGCGTGCTTTATGTTTTAGCTATCGCATCAGTTGGTGTTTATGGAATAGTGCTTGCCGGTTGGTCTTCTGGTTCTACTTATCCATTACTAGGCGGGCTTCGTTCATCAGCACAAGTAATTTCTTATGAGGTTGCCATGGGTTTATCACTAGTTGCGGTGTTTATTTATGCCGGCTCAATGTCTACCTCAGAAATTGTCGCAGCTCAAGATCAATGGTGGTATGCGGTAGTTCTGTTTCCATCTTTTGTTATTTATTCAATTTCAATGGTTGGTGAAACTAATCGTGCGCCTTTTGACTTAGCAGAGGCTGAAGGAGAGCTAGTTGGCGGTTTCCATACCGAATATTCATCGCTTAAGTTCGCACTGTTTTTCTTGTCTGAGTATGTAAACATTATTGCTGTCTCTGCCTTAGCAACAACATTATTTTTAGGAGGCTATCGAGCACTTCCAGGTCTGGGTTTTACTGAGCAATGGTTAGGCGGCTGGTTCACATTAGTTTGGTTCTTTATCAAGGTTCTGGCATTTTTCTTTGTATTTGTTTGGTTACGAGGTACTTTGCCAAGACTTAGGTATGACCAGTTCATGAAGTTTGGCTGGAAAGTATTGATCCCATTCTCATTGGCATGGATTTTAGTTGTCGCTACTTTACGAGTACTCTCCCAGGAGAATGCACCGCAAGCGGTAATTTTTGCCTTTGTCTTCACTGTTGCACTTTTATATCTTGCCGGTACATCTTTGTATGAAAGACAGAAGGTTAAAGTTGCAAAAGCAGCAAAAATAGTTGAAGTAAATGAACCAAATTTTCCCGTCCCTGCAATCCCTACCTCAAGAGCGGAGCAATTAAATGGCTGATGAACTGTTGCCTCGTAACGAGGAGTTTGGATTGAACAAAGCTGATCAAGCAAAGGCTCCTATTACAGATCATGAGAGCGCTAGCTTTGGAAAACAACTACTTGGCTTCTGGGTGACGTTTAGAACAATGTTCAAGAAAGTTAATACTGTTCAATACCCAGAGGTAAAGGAACCAACTGCTGAGAGATTTCATGGTCGACATCAGTTAAACAGACATCCAGATGGACTTGAAAAATGTATTGGCTGTGAATTGTGTGCATGGGCATGCCCAGCCGATGCTATTTATGTAGAGGGAGCAGACAATAAAGAGGGTGAACAATTTTCACCAGGTGAGCGATATGGCAAGGTTTATCAGATTAATTATTTGAGGTGTATTTTCTGTGGGCTGTGTATCGAAGCATGTCCAACAAGAGCCTTAACTATGACAAACGAGTATGAGTTAGCGGATAGCACAAGAGGAAAATTGATTTTTGAAAAAGAAGATCTATTGGGGCCACTTCGCGCCGGAATGGTTCCACCGCCACATCCAATGTATCCAAACACCGATGATGGTAATTATTACCGTGGTGAGGTTACTGGCTCTCATCCCTCTCAAGGTGTAGCAGTAGATGATTAATTTAGCGTTAGATGTTGGCACTACTGCCGCTCCTGAGTCTTACCTCTTCTATTTCCTTGCACCACTATCAATCTTGGCAGCGCTTGGAATGCTTTTTGTAAAGAAAGCTGTTCACTCTGCATTGCTACTTGCTTGGGTAATGATTTCATTGGCAATTTTTTATATTGCTCAAGAGGCACTTTTCTTAGGTATTGTTCAAATCGTTGTATATACCGGTGCGGTAATGATGCTTTTCCTATTCATCTTAATGCTCGTAGGTGTTGATACATCAGATTCATTAGAAGAAAACATTCGTGGACTGCGCCCTATAGCAATAGTTGCAGCCATTGGCTTTGGCGGTCTATTGGTAAGTTTGATTAGTCGGGCAACCTTTAACAGACCAATTACCGGATTAAGTGTTGCTAATGCTGATGGAAATGCATTTGGAATCGCAGCCGTCTTGTTTACTAGATATGTATTTGCATTTGAAGTGGTATCAGCCCTTTTAATTACAGCAGCAATCGGGGCAATGGTTTTAGGACATAGCCAAAAATCCAAATCAAAGAATTCACAAAGAGATCTTTCAATTGCAAGATTTAGAAAAGACAGCCTTAAGGATGCCTCTGGACTTCCAGGTGCTGGTGTCTACGCACTTCACAACGCAGTAGATGTCCCTGCTCTATTGCCTACTGGTAAGGCTGCCCCTACTTCAATATCAAAAGTATTGCAGGCTCGTGGCGACATGATTGAAAGTTCAACTTTTGAGATGAAAAAAGATGAAGAGGAGGAAAAGTAATGGCAGTTGCTAATTATCTTTACCTCTCTGCAATTTTGTTCACTATTGGTGCAATCGGAGTTGTAGTACGCAGAAACTCAATTGTTGTTTTTATGTGTATCGAGCTAATGCTTAATGCAGCGAATCTAGCTTTTGTTACTTTTGCCAGAATAAACGGTAATTTAGAGGGTCAAGTAGTTGCCTTCTTTACAATGGTTGTTGCTGCCTGCGAAGTTGTAGTTGGGCTAGCAATTATCGTAACTATTTATCGCTCTAGACGTTCGGCATCAGTTGATGATGCAAGTTTGTTAAAGAGATAAACATGCAGACATCTGAGAATCTACTTTGGCTAATTGCGCTTCCGCTATTTAGCTCAGCAATTCTGCTGCTAGCAGGTAAGCGCGCTAATTCTTGGGGTCATATCATGGGAACAATTGTTTCAGCCTCAACTTTTACAATCGGAATAATTGAATTTTTTGCCATGCAATCTAGGCCAGAAGAAAGTCGCGCTGTCACACAAAAATTATTTACTTGGATATCCGTAGGATCATTTAATGTTGATGCTTCGCTTTTGTTGGATCAACTATCAATCTGTTTTGTTCTATTAATTACCGGTGTTGGAACATTGATACATGTTTATTCAATTGCATATATGTCTCATGATTTAGACCGCAGACGTTTTTTTGCTTATCTAAACCTATTCATTGCCTCCATGTTGCTTCTAGTTTTAGGTGACTCTTATTTGAATCTTTATGTTGGTTGGGAAGGGGTTGGTCTAGCCTCTTACTTGTTAATCGGTTTCTGGAATGAAAAACCAGCTTATGCAACTGCTGCCAAAAAAGCATTTGTAGCAAATCGAGTTGGAGATTTTGGACTATCAGTTGCAATAATGATTTCATTTGCAACCTTTGGTGATGTCTCATTCTCTGGCATGAAAGATGGAGTTGATCAGGCATCTTCAACACAACTGACTGCAATAGGTTTGATGCTTTTACTTGCAGCTTGCGGAAAGTCAGCACAATTTCCATTGCAGTCCTGGCTAGGTGATGCAATGGCAGGTCCTACTCCAGTCTCAGCTCTAATCCATGCTGCAACGATGATAACTGCTGGTGTTTATTTGATTACTAGATCTAATTTTGTATTTGACGCTGCACCAATTGCACAATTAATGGTAATAATTGTAGGCGGAATCACCTTGTTGTTTGGCGCAATTATTGGCACAGCAAAAGATGATATTAAAAAAGCTCTAGCTGCTTCCACCATGTCGCAAATCGGTTACATGATATTGGCAACAGGCTTAGGTCCAATTGGCTATGCATTTGCAATCATGCATTTACTAACCCATGGTTTCTTTAAAGCCAGCATGTTTCTTGGTGCCGGATCGGTAATGCATGGCATGAAAGATGAAGTAAATATGCGAAAGTATGGTGGCATTGGAAAATTTATGCCAATAACTTTCTTAACCTTTGGTTTGGGATATCTAGCAATTATTGGTGTACCACCATTTGCTGGTTTTTATTCAAAAGATAAAATTATTGAAACTGCCCTTAATGAAGGTGGCGTTAAAGGCTTGATTTTAGGTTCGGCAACTTTGCTTGGCGCAATGATTACAGCTTTCTATATGACAAGAGTTGTTATTTTGACCTTCTTTGGGAATGAGCGATGGGGTCATAAAGATGAACCGCACGAGAGTCCAGCGTTGATGTTGGTGCCTATCGGATTACTTTCAGTCGGATCTGTAGCCTCTGGTTATCTTTTGTACAAAGGTGATTGGTTAGTACATTGGTTAGAACCAGTTGTAAATCCACTTAAAGTCCATCATAAGGAGCTCCTACCGCCAATAGTGGTTTCAATCATGGCAGTAGCTGTTGTACTGATAGGCGTGAGTCTTGCAATACTTAAGTACCGAGGAGAGCAATCAGACAAAGCTCCAGAGCAAGTATCTGTACTTACCAAGGCAGCTCGGAAAGATTTATACCAAGACAACTTAAACGAAGCAGCTTTTATGCGTCCTGGCCAATCATTAGTGAAGAATCTAGTAAATATTGATCACCTAGTTATTGATGGCTTGGTCAGGGGTGTTGGATCTGTTTCGTTGAGTGCTGGAAATAAATTACGAGTAATTCAGAATGGATATGTTAGAAGTTATGCATTGTTAATGGTGGTCGGAGCCTTGGCGCTGATTGCAACAATTTGGGTGGTAACAGCATGAGCTTATTAACTTTAGTTGGTGCGCTCCCATTGGTAGGAGCTGCCCTGTTGTATTTCATACCAAGCAAAAATACAGAGCTGGTGAAAAAGTTTGCCCTTCTAATTACTACTTTAGTAGCAATAGCATCAATATTTTTAGCGATTGGCTTTAATAAGTCCGAAACAGGTATGCAATTTACGCAGAGTAACTCCTGGATCTCTGCTTTTAACATTAATTTTGCCGTGGGTATTGACGGTATCTCATTAGTTCTAATTTTGCTTTCTACAGTTTTGGTACCAATTGTGGTGCTTGCTACCTGGAATGAATCAGATGGGGGCAGGTGGAGCGTTAAAACTTTCTATGTCTTGATTCTGGTTCTTGAAACTATGATGATCGGCGTCTTTGCCGCAACTGATCTTTTTCTATTCTATGTATTTTTTGAAGCAATGCTAATTCCAGTTTATTTCCTAATTGGCGGATATGGCAGTGCGAATAGATCAGCGGCAGCCATTAAGTTTCTTCTATACAGTTTATTTGGCGGGTTGCTAATGCTTGCATCAATCATTGGTGTTTATGTAATTTCTGGAAATCAAATTGGTGCTACATTTGATTTAACAAAACTAGCTACTCTTGAGATTGATAATCAAACTGAAAACTTCTTGTTTTTAGGATTCTTTATTGCATTTGCCATTAAAGCCCCGCTCTGGCCATTCCACACTTGGCTGCCTGATGCTGCAAAATCAGCTACTTCAGGAACCTCTGTTTTATTGCTTGGCGTGTTAGACAAAGTTGGCACCTACGGCATGATTCGCTTTTGTATTGAACTATTTCCAGATGCCAGTAAAACTTTTACGCCTTTAATCATTACTCTGGCCGTAGTTTCAATAATTTATGGTGCCTTTATGGCAATTGGACAAAAAGATATAAAGGGATTGATTGCTTTTACCTCTATTTCTCACTTCGGGTTTATCACAATGGGTATTTTTGCAATGACTACGCAAGGAATGTCAGGTGCAAACTTGTATATGGTTAATCACGGATTCTCAACCGCAGCATTGTTTTTAATTGCCGGTTGGATGATGGCGCGAAGAAACTCCTCAATAATTTCAGATTTTGGTGGGCTTCAGAGAGTAACTCCAGTTATGGCATGGAGCTTCTTTATAGCTGGATTATCTGGTCTTGCACTGCCAGGTTTGGCAAGTTTTGTTAGCGAGTTTTTGGTTTTAGTTGGCACTTATACAAGGTATCCAGTGGCAGCAATTATCGGAACCCTTGGAATTATTTTGGCTGCACTTTATATCTTGATTCCAGTTCAAAAAACATTACATGGCCCAGTCGCATCCGGGAATGAAAAACTTACAGATCTTAACTTGCGCGAGAAAATCGCAATTGCTCCAGTTATTGCAATCATTGTTGTAATGGGCTTCTATCCAAAGCCAGTACTTGATTTGATTAATCCAACCTCAGAAAAGGTTGTGACAAATGCTGGCTTTACTGACCCGGTAGCGGAGGTGAATAAATAATGTTGACCGCCCCTTCTCTTGGCTACCTTTTGCTATCTCCGATGATTATCGTTTTTGCTGCTGCAGTGATCGGGGTTTTAGTTGAAGCCTTTATGGGTAAAACTCATCGGGCTGCCGTCCAACTAACCATAAGTATCGGTGCACTTTCTCTGGCTTTACTACAACTATGGCGAATAAGAGATCTATCCTCGACAACGGCAGCAGTTGCTTCAGTAACTATTGATAAAGCTGGAATATTTTTGCAAGCAACTGTTGTGGTCTTAGCATTGATTGCAGTTTTGTTAATTGCCGATCAAGAAAATTTCACGGCTCAAGCCTCAGCCGTGCCGGGATCAAATGAAGAGGCAGTTGCGTTAATGCAAAAGAATCAGCAAACAGAAATTTTCCCACTTTTCTTATTTGCTGTCACTGGAATGATGCTGTTTCCAGTCGCAACAGATTTGATTACTTTGTTTGTTGCTCTAGAAGTTTTTTCACTTCCTCTTTATTTACTGGCAGGCTTAAGTAGACGCCGGCGCTTACTCTCACAAGAAGCAGCTCTTAAATATTTCTTGCTTGGCGCTTATGCTTCTGCATTTTTCCTGTTTGGCGCTGCTTTTCTATATGGATATGCCGGCACAATCTCATTGGTTGGAATAAGTGCGGCTGCTGGTAGTGCTAATGAAGTATTTTTACTAATCGGAATAATCTTCATCTCTATTGGCTTACTATTCAAGATAAGCGCAGTTCCGTTTCATTCCTGGACTCCGGATGTATACCAAGGAGCACCTACTCCAGTTACAGCTTTTATGGCAGCCTGCACAAAAGTCGCTGCATTTGGCGCAATACTTAGAATTTTCTACATTGGTTTTGCTGAGGCACAAACAATGTGGCAGCCAATTATCACGGTGATTGCAATTATAACTATGGTGCTTGGTTCTGTAGTTGCAATTGCCCAGCGTGATGTAAAGCGTATGCTGGCTTACTCTTCAATTGCTCATGCAGGTTTCTTGCTTTCAGGTGTTGTTGCATTAAGTAAAGATGGTTTAGCAGCTTCACTATTTTACTTAATGGCATATGGATTAACTACATTGGCTGCATTTGGAATTATTGGCTTAGTTAGAGATTCAACTGGTGAAGTTACTGACCTAAATCGCTGGGTTGGATTAGGCAAGAAGTCACCACTTGTTGGCTCAGTATTTGCCTTCCTGCTTCTAGGCTTTGCTGGAATTCCATTAACCTCTGGCTTTATTGGTAAATTTGCAATTTTCTCAGCCGCTTACCAATCAGGAAACATAGCAATAGTTGTTTCAGGTGTGCTGGCTAGCGCAATTGCGGCATTCTTTTATATCAGAGTAATAATTATGATCTTTTTTACTGATCCAGTAAATGATTCAGTCTCTGTCATCATTCCATCTGTTAAAAGTAAGATCTCTATCTCTGTCGCCACGGTTGCTTCTTTAATCTTCGGTCTTGCCCCATCTATGTTATTGACTACAGCTACTAACTTTGCAACCTTTATCAAATAAATGAATAAAATTGGAATACCTAATTTAGATAATCAACTAGAGCAGTCTTTAATCTCCGATCTTAAAAAGGTCGAGGACCTAATGCGCTCACACATAAAGGGTGATTACCCGTTGGTTGTTGAAACCTCAAGACACTTAGTTGAAGCTGGCGGTAAACGCTTAAGGCCACTTTTAACACTTTTAGCTTCGCAATTTGGGGACCCAACAAATTACGACATTATTAAAGCAGCCGTATGTTGCGAGTTAACTCATCTTGCAACTTTGTATCACGATGATGTTATGGATGATGCAGCACTCAGGCGTGGAGTCATAAGTGCAAACAAAAAATGGGATAACGCTGTGGCAATCTTGACTGGCGATTATCTGTTTTCAAAAGTATCCGACATGTTGGCTGATATCGGCCCAGAAGCTGTTAAATTGCAGGCAAAAACTTTTGAAAGATTAGTAATTGGACAGATTAAAGAAACGCAAGGAAAGAGCGAAGGCCTGTCTCAAATAGATCATTATATGAAAGTGGTTGCTGATAAAACTGGATCACTTATTGCAACTAGTGCAAGATTTGGAGCTCTACTGTCTGGAGCTCCTATGGATATTGTGGAAACTCTAACAAAATTTGGGGAAAAAATTGGGGTTGCTTTTCAAGTTGCAGATGATTTACTCGATATTGCAAGTACAGAGACGGCTTCCGGAAAAACACCAGGCACAGATTTAAAAGAAGGAGTTCCAACATTAGTTACATTATTTGTGATGGCAGACAATGATCCTGCTGACAAGGTATTAATTGAGAAGTTAAGCAAACCAATTAGTGATCAAGACTTAGCTGGCGTTATCCAAGAACTGCGTGATCATAAGGCGTTGAAGAAGGTGCAAGATTATTTAAGCAATGTTGCTAATGAAGCAAATCAGTTGCTCGTTAATTTACCTAATGGCCCAGCTAAGAGTGCGCTTGAAAACTTAACCTTTGCTTTGGTCAATAGATCTACCTGATCTATACATATCAATACCTAACAAAATCAACGCACTCCAGATAAAAACGAAGCCAAAGATTTTTGAAAATGTCAGTGGTTCGTGAAATACAATAAACCCAACCAAAAACATAATTGTTGGGTTTATATAGCCCAACAAGCCAAGTAAAGTTAATGGCAAAGTAGTGGCAGCAGAATTAAACATTAACAAAGGAACTATTGTTACTAGACCAGTGGTCGTAATTATCAAAGAAAACCATAGATCTGAACCAAATTCCGCTTGATTACTACTCATAAGATAAAACATATAAATACTACTTGGGATCAAGGCAAAGAGCATTTCAACCGATAGTGTTTCAAGTGAACCAGCATCAAGCCTTTTTTTAATTAGTGAATAAGTTCCCCAACTTACTGCTAATCCAAATGCAACTAGTGGTAGTTGACCAAAAGCAAAAGTTAAAACTGAAACTCCAATAGCTGCTAAACCCAAGGATAACTTTTGCACAATTCTTAATTTCTCTTTTAGTACAACTACACCAAAGAAAACAACTACCAGAGGCGTCATGTAGTAACCAAGAGATGCTTCAACGACTCGATCAACAGAGACAGCCCAAATATATATACCCCAGTTTAAAGTTAGTAAAAATGAAGATAGAGCAAGGGTAAAGAAAGTTTTGGAATTTTTGATTAATGTAAAAGTTGATCTTAACTGCCTTTGAAACGCAAGAAATAATATACAAACTACCAAAGACCAGATGCCTCGGTTGGCTAAAATTTCAAATGCAGTTGCTTGTTCTAGCCACCGCCAATAAATGGGAAGTGAACCCCAAATGACATAAGCTCCAACTCCATAAGCAACGCCCAACCTATTAGATTTCAAGTTTCCCTTTTGTGTGGTTAGCGGTAGTTAGTGAACTGAACTGCGAAATCCCATGTTTCTTTTTTAACCTGAGCTATTGCAGTTTGCAAATCATCTCTACTCTTACTCGAGACTCGCAATTCCTCACCTTGAATTTGTGTTTTCAATGACTTAGGTCCATTCTCCTTGAGAAATTTTGCAATTTTCTTGGCATTTTCGGTTGAAATACCTTCTTTGAATTCACAGTTGATTCGATAAGTTTTACCACTTAATGTTGGTTCACCTGCATCTAAGTGCTTGAGCGAAACATTTCGTTTAATCAACTTATCTTTGAAAACATCCAAAGCTGCCTTAACCCGCTCTTCAGTACTGGACTCTAAAAGTACCTTTAAACCGGTTTTTTCAATTTTGGTATCGGTATTCTTGAAGTCGAATCTAGTAGCTATCTCTCGATCACACTGGTTAAAGGCATTATCCAACTCCATCTGATCAATTTTTGAGACGATATCGAAACTGCTGTCAGCCATGCCTATACTTTACTAGTTAATCAGATTGAATTTTTACGGCAGCCATAAGATCGAATGGAGAAGTTGTGAGCCAAGTAAAGGTTAAGCGGCGCATACCTAGCCCTAAAGATCTGGCACAACTGCTTCGTTTTAGAAAAATAATACTTAGTCCAAGAAAACGCAGATTAACACGAGCATTAACTATTTATGATTTAAGAGATATTGCCAAACGCCGCACACCACAGGCACCATTTGATTACACTGATGGTGGAGCTGATACTGAATCCAGCTTATCCAGAGCAAGAAAAGCATATGAAAAACTGGAGTTTCAACCGAGAATTTTGCGTGATGTTAAAGATGTAGATATTTCAGTTCAAATGTTGGGTAAAAAAATGAGTATGCCAGTTGGAATTGCACCAACTGGTTTTACCAGAATGATGCAGACCGAAGGTGAGTATGCAGGTGCTTGCGCTGCATCTGATGCTGGAATTCCATACACCCTTTCCACAATGGGAACCAGATCGATAGAGGATGTAGCCAAAGCTGCACCTGGTGGGCGAAATTGGTTTCAACTTTACATGTGGAAAGATCGCGATCGCAGTATGGCACTGGTTGATAGGGCAAAGGCCGCCGGTTTTGATACTTTAGTTTTGACGGTGGATGTGCCGGTTGCAGGTGCCAGATTGAGAGATGTTCGAAATGGAATGACAATTCCACCATCTCTAACTTCAAAAACTATATTAAATGCTATTCCACGTCCAGCATGGTGGATCAATTTCTTAACCACTGATCCACTTAAATTTGCATCCCTTGATTCCTGGAATGGCACAGTTGCCGAGTTGCTTGATTCAATGTTTGACCCAACAGTTACCTATGAAGATTTGAAGTGGATTAGAGGGCAGTGGCAGGGAAATCTTGTAGTCAAAGGTATTCAAAATGTTGATGATGCGGAGATGTCGGTAGCTGCTGGCGCAAATGCAATTATTCTTTCTAATCATGGTGGTCGTCAGTTAGATCGTGCACCAGTTCCACTTCACCTACTACCAGAGGTAGTAAAAGTAATTGGTGGCAAAGCAGAGGTACAGGTTGATACTGGAATTATGCATGGAGCCGATGTTGTTGCAGCTCTTGCAAGTGGCGCTAAGTTCACTTGGATTGGTCGGGCATATCTATATGGCTTAATGGCTGGGGGTAAACCAGGTGTAGATCGCACTTTAGAGATACTAAGGACCCAAATAATTAGAACAATGAAATTACTTGGCGCAAGAACTATTGCAGAGTTAAACCCAGACCATGTTCGATTTATTGCACGATACAGCGATAAATAATTGAACTTTTGGCATTACAAGTATTAAGGCTTTAGACTTAATCTCGCTTAACAATCCTGGCGGGTTGCCCGAGCGGCCAATGGGAGGGGACTGTAAATCCCCCGGCTCTGCCTTCGAAGGTTCAAATCCTTCACCCGCCACCAGCTAAATTGAGAGCGAATATTTATTCATTAAAGCTTTTAGATTTGGATCATTTCTATCTTGGTTTCCAGTATTCCATAAGCCATTTTCTTGTGTGCCATCAATGAACTCTAATTTACTATAGCCAGCCATACGCTTAGTAGTTACTCCAACTCGCTTGCTCTGTATATACCACCATAAGTCATCGGTATAGAAGGATAAGGTTTTATAACTGTCCTCATCCATTACATCCGGATGGAAAAACTCTTTTTTATAAAGTGTGCCAGCTCCAGATGTTGGGAATAGATCCGCAGCGGGACCATTTGATAGGGAGTAATTTTTAAGCCACTCGCTATAAGGAGCGATACTTCCATCTGCTTTACGAGAAATCTTATGCACTCTAGATGCCACCACGTTTTTTGGTGATAAATGATGTTGAACCATCAATTTCATCGTTAAATCTGTCTCAAAGAATAAATCATCATCGACTACGATAATTGGTAGATTTTCCTCTAATTTCAAAGTTGGAATTAATTTTTTACC
>JACCDL010529914.1_pt1 | contig 45593 bp, 41 predicted proteins | sample 7441931 | NCBI WGS metagenome assembly JACCDL01 (sample SAMN15323437, study PRJNA562643) | freshwater metagenome | isolation source: river surface water | place: USA:Blue River Watershed | collected 2017-08-16
AAGTCTCGAGGAGGGTGTTCAAAAACCTGCCCATTTATTAGTGAGGATGATCCACGAGTAGTCATCTTTAAACAAATGGAAAATATTGATATGCTTTATGGTGAAACCAAACAAGCGGTAGCTGATAATAAAGATAAGGTCATAAATGCATTGTCTACGGAAAAGACCCCAGACTCATTAAAAGTTGAATGGGAAGGTATTATTGCAGTTGGATCTAATGCCACAGATCAAATTCGCGATATTTTAAATCAATTAAAAGATCTAGACAAACAATACTCAGATGCCGATTCAATTAGTATTGAATTAATTAATGCTAAAAATCGTGCAGTTGCTTTAGGAGCTGCCGCAATTATTCAAAAGAATATTCTATTTATTTCCACACTACACTTATATTCTAAAATTATGATGCAATATATTACATCAACATCTCCAGAAAAACAAAAGAAAATTATGGATTATGACGAACGGGTGCGAATTGCAAATATTGCAGCCGGTACTGCGGCAACTAGTGAGAATTCTATCGCTGGTATATATAAAGTTGTCAGTGGAGAAATTGATGGATATGCCGCATCAAAAGCAACTGTATCTAATAAAGATTCAACCGCGCAAGATATTGTTAGCTCCATGTCTAAACTCATGACCAAATCAGAAGACTTTAATAAATTAGCAGTTAGAACCGCACAACAAATTTATAAAGTAGCTGACTTACATTCAACGTGCGAAAATGTACGAGAAGCTTTCAGTAATGACTTACCAGGTAAAATGGATGCTGATAAAGTAACCTCCCTTATTGAAGAAGGTGACTATGAAACTGCAATTATTAAAACTGCATTAGAATCTGATATTGTAGCCAATCATCAGAAATTCGCAAAAGAACGCTCATCGTTTGAAAGTGGTGGTGGTATTCAATCTGTTACTGATCACGATCCTAGTATTGGTAACTGGGTTGGATTATTTGGTCGCCCATCGTACCGTAAATCTGATGGAACTAGTGCTGAAATAAGCAAAGAAGCTCTAAAATCTATCCCATCTGAATACCCATCACAAATGATGAGTAAGTCATCAATTCAATTAGGATCCCGTACATATTAAAAAAATATTTTCACCAAAACATATTATCAAGTCATATAAGATAATATAGATACAGTATTCTTTTTGTTTACTACAAAAAGAATGAAAGAATTTACGGGAGGTACAATAACTGATGGAAATCATGTAAAAATTAATTTATCTATAAAAGGCGGAGCTACTCAATCTAGAGTTTATGATAGTAATGTACAGCTATCGATAGATAAATTAACTATAATTAATCAAGCATTATCTAAAATACCTCTAGAAGATTTAAATGATATTGATTTTTATATTAATCAACTAATCGATTTATTTAAATCAACTGATATTGAGTTATTACCATTAATTGGTCAGTATCAAGTAAAACATAATGTTACCATATTAACAACATACATTAAATCTTGTATTAGCTCGTTTACTGTTGATGAAGCAATTCAATTATTGCAATGTAATAGAATGCAAACTGAATTAAACTCAGATTGCAATAATCAATTAGATTGGAATATAAGGCCATTAAGTCGTCAATTTATAGATGAAATAACTGAAACTAATGAAGAAAGTATAATAGTATTAACTAGACAGTTAAGAAACTTAGTAAATCAATATGTAGCTTTAATTGAAGCAAAAAAAGATAAAATTGAAAAGGCTTATCAAATCATTATTTCAGATATAAATAAACAGCTTAGCTCATAAAAAGCGATTATGAATCAAAGATTACTATTATATGCAGGTAATTGATCTATTAATTTTTTTGTCTATATCGCTGACATAATATATAAAAAATGGGAGCCACTCAAAGTTCAACACAAACATCTACTGATGTAGCTACATCAGTTATATCAGATGTTGTAGTAAAAGTTATTACTAAAGATTCCATTACTGCAAGTGGTAGTAATGAACTAATTTTAGATTGTAGTGAAGGAGTTAATATTGCAGCCACTCAAGCATGTAGTGCAGATACCCAAGCTATAACTAAGTTAATTTCAACATCAACTCCAGAAATTGCAAAAATATTAAGTAACTCATTACCTGCCGCATCTTGTTCAATGACATGTCAAGGAACTGATATTAATATGACCAATAATGTCAATATCAATGTATCATCTATTAATGACAATTCACTTGCTAATAAAATTAAATCTGATTTAACTGCTAAACTAGAACAGATGGTTACTAATAAAACTGAAGGTGGTATTGGATTTACTGATTCGCAAGTAAATGCAATTACTAAACTAAAAACATATGTTGAGACTAATTTTAACACTCAAATTGTAAATGAAACACTAAAAAACTATACGTTTACGCAAACAATTAAAGCAACTAATCAGAAAATCTCTAAAGTAAATATGTCAATTGCAGGTACTGTACTAGGTAGCTCAATGATTGCAAATGCGATAAAAAATGATTCTAATGTACAATCATTGATTGACGCAGCTATTACTACAACTGCCGAAACATCTGGATTTAACTTTTCATTATTTGGCGGGGCTATTGGTGCTTTAGTTTTAATTGCTATATTAATTTATGTCGCTACGCGATTTAATATTTTTAATATTTTTAGTCGTGGTAATAACAACAATGATCAAATACAACAGCAAATATTACAACAGCAAATATTACAACAGCAGATGCTAGAACAACAAATGTTGCAGCAGCAGATGTTACAACCAATGAATTTACAAATACCTAATATGTAGCTAGTTTAACTGCATTTTTTATTTTTAGAATTACATCCAGCGCGCTCTCGTTCATATTTATTTAAAATTGTTTGAAAGGGTGGCGATGGTTTTGTAATTTTAATATGCTTTAATTCAGCTAACTGCTGCTTATATTTTGCACTAGTAATTGTCTTTGCTAACAATTGCTTTTTTAATTTTTTTTGCTCATTGATATAACATTCTTGTTCTTGCGCTATAAGCTTTTGATTTACTTTATCGTGTAATAAATATAACCAATTCATCATGGATAGTCTAGTACCTAAATGGTCTTTCATAGGTAACTCTTTTAAAAATACAGCATATGATTGTCGGCAGTATATGCACGGAAGAGTTTCTTTAAGTGAATTAAATAATTGGACAAAGCCTTTTACTCGTTTTTGATGATCTTTATTTTCGGGAATATATCTAATTGGATAGGTTCCTGCAATTGCACTGAATAAAAAATTCCATGCATGCGGTCCCCAAAATGAGGTTTTAATTCCATTAGTCGACATTATTATTAAATCTATATTATAGAAATCTAATAATGAGTGAATATAATAATTGGCGAGAACCAATTAATTCTAGTATTATTGATCATACAACTATAGTTAAAAACCATAATGTTTATACTCATTTAGGGTGTGTTTTTATTAGATGTATTATCGGTGTTGCAATATTATTATTACAAAATAATAAAAACTTTCAGAATAAATGGATTCGATATGGATTAATTATAGGATGTATTATTACTATGATAGTATTTGCAACTAAACATTTTGTCAAAAAAAATCCATTATGGAAAGTATATTTACGAACAGTAATTGCATATGGAGTGATTGGACTTATGATTCATCAACAAAAATATGATATTGCTGGAACAATAATTATCACAGATGCGCTACTTGGATTACAATCTAGACATATGGCACATATTGCATCATATCTTTCACAAAAAAATAACCCATAGGAGTAATAGAGTTTATATCTATGGATAATATTGCGTATAAATGCTTTCAAATGCACTAGCGCGTCCTTCAGGAACGTTTGCTTTAATATGCTGTAAGTAAATCATTGCAGCAGCTTTAGTAGCTTTATCAGTATCTTTTTTCTTTTTGGTAACGTCTTCACTTGCATAGATAGCATTAATTTCATCCTGTGTATATAGAGTATTCATATACTTTTCGTTTTCTTCCATGAAAAGCTTTTTAAAGAAGCTTGGCTTGGTTGGCTTCTTTTCATTTTTTTTATCTGTGATACTTTCCCGGGATTCAAAATCTAAATTTTTGAATAGATCCAATTTAGCATTTAACGTCTTATACATGTCATCAGATTTATGCTCCGCCTGCATGAGAGTATTTAAATTATCTTTGATATTTTCAATATCTTTGCTCATAGCTTTAAGTAGTTTAACAATTTCAGCATTACTCATGATTGTCGATAAATGTCTGGATATATTTATATATATGACTGTCAATTTTAGTCAGATAAATTGACAGATAATTTTAACCAAAATTGATTAACTTTACATATTATATACACTTGTAATTACTAACTCCATAGACCATGAGATTTTGCGAGAAATATAACTGTAATAATGTTCTTCAAAGCATCACTAGAAGTAATGAGTTAATCTATCGTTGTGCTGCATGTTTTGAGGAATATAAATCAGCCCCAGAAGACACCCTAATGATCGATGAGTATCTTCAGGAAAATGATACTACTTATAAGCATCGCAACTACCTAAAAAATGCGCATAATGATACTATATCTGAATTAGAACATAAAAAATGCGTTAACTCTAAATGCAAAGAAACTATTGTAAGAGTTATTAAGGTCAATAAAAATGGACAAGCCTTATATGTTTGCCCTACCTGCAAAACACAATTTGTTTAAACATTTTATTTTTTTATCTCCATGGCTGTTGTTGACCCATTTGATTCATACCCATTTGATTCATACCCATTTGATTCATACCCATTTGATTCATACCTGGATTCATGCCCATTGGATTCATGCCCATTGGATTCATACCCATTGGATTCATACCCATTGGATTCATACCCATTGGATTCATGCCCATTTGATTCGCTGGCATATTCATTTGATTCATACCCATTGGATTCACTGGCATATTCATTGGTCCTACCGTTTGAACACTTGTCTGATTTATTGGTAAATTTATTGGAGCGGTAATAGCTGGTGCTGGCGCTACTTGTTTTGAGCGCATTGCTACCATTCGTGCTTGAGCAGCTGCTTTCATTCTATCGGCAGTAGCTTTAATTGCAACTCTATTCTTATATGCAGTATAACCACTACCTCCAACAAATAATGCTATAATGATACCGATAATTACCCAAAATATAGTATTAGATAATCCTGGGATAATAGTTTTTTTGGCATCACTACTAGCATCACTGCTACTACTAGCAGAATCTATACTTACAGATGAATATGGATTGGTATAATTTTTTAAACCATTACTAGTCCATATAGGTTTATAAGTAGAGTCTTTATTATATAAAACTGCAATTCCATTATCATCTATTGTTAAAAACATATCCACATTTTTAATTCCAAATGTAACAGAACTCCATAGAGCAGTAGCAAATGTATTATCTTTATATATAACTAAATTACCATCTGGTTGTAATACTAAGACCGCGGAAGTATTTCCCCAGGTACCACTACTCCATGTAGCTGATCCAACAGCATTATATATTACTAAATTGCCATCCTTTTGAAATGTTAAGGTATATTTACGATTAGGGCTATATACTATTTTATCGTTTGCGGGATATGTTTTTCCATATACAGTACCATCTGGAATAGTGGCAAAAATATTTGCCTGTTTGAATGCGATAGATGTCATATTTGCATTATATTATTATTTGATATTTATTGATATAAATAGATTGATATTATCTATTTACATTGGTATCGTTCCTTGCAATGGGACCATATTGTTTTGCATTGGTACCGTTTCTTGCATTGAAACCATATTGTTTTGCATTGGTATCGTTTCTTGCAATGAAGCTATATTGTTTTGCATTGGTATCGTTTCTTGCAATGAAGCCATATTGTTTTGCATTGGTATCGTTTCTTGTATTTGATTTATGTCAAATTGTACTGGAATATCATCAGTAGCATTTGATTTGCGTCTTGCAATAATAATTGCTATTAAAATTAATCCGCATAGTGTCCCAATACCTATCCATAACCAAGTTAAATCAGTATTTGATAACTTGGATAATCTACTATGGCTATATGCTATCGATACATATGGCATATTATATTGAGCAATTCCATTATTCGTCCATACAGGTTTATTATCAATCATATTGATAATAATAGCAGTGCCATAATTATCAATAACTAAAATAGGTTGATTATTTAATTTAGTTGTATTAGATGACCATAAGCTTACTTTTTTAGAGCTATCTTTATATATAGTTACATTTCCATCTTTTTGTATTGATAGTATCATTTCATCAGTTCCTTGAATTTTTTGACTCCAACTAACTATTTTTTTATTCTGTGAATCAATTGTACCTAAAGATAATCCAATTTTAGTAAATTCCAAATAATATTTACCATTAGGTGACTTTTTAATAGTATTATCAGATGCTTTATAATCAGTGTCGTAATAATACATATTATCATCAGTAAATTTAATTGTTTCAGTTAATTTTGGTGGTGGTAAAACCGGATCCATACCTTTAGGATCTGTAGGTTGATTTGTTTTTGTATCGGTAGTTGTTTTTTCATTTACTGTTGCTGTACATTCTTGTTTAATATTATTTGCGAGTTGTAAGTTCTTTAATTCCATATTATTAATACAAATTGATTTTGGACAAGTAGCTCTTGCAGTCATATCAGTTAATCGATGATATCCTTTGTTAATACATGTATTATCAAAACATATTGCGGGAATAGGACTCTTTTGATTAGATATCAATTGTTTACTAGAACCGATTGGATTAATACATGAACAAAAATCGTTCACAGATGTTTGCATCTTTGGATCATCTAAATATTGCTTATCGTAACCATCCGCGCAAATTAATTGCACCGCTGGTTTAATATGTTTTTGAAATGTTAAGTAATTGATATTCTTTTTATTATCGCTGTACTCGGGCGGTTCTTCCATAAACATATTACAATTAATCTGATCAGTAATCATATTCAATCCAGTTGAGCAGTATCTACCTTTAGCAAGACTAATATTTTGCTCATCATATTTATTATCGCCATAGTTAGCAGTAGTACATGCTCTACTAAATGATTGTGGCTGGTTCCATAGATTATTACTCTGTAAACCACTTACAAGATTATAATAAGGAGTGCCGCCATTTTTAGACCACCAGCGCAATTCATGTCCTCCGCGATCATAACCTTTATTAGTATATACTGCGACATAACCATTATCATCGGCTGTTAAAAACGTTGATTTATTATCAGAACCATAAGTACCAGCAGCCCATAAAGCATTTGATTTTGTACTATCACTATAAATAACAACATTTCCATCCTTTTGAATTGATAATACTGCAGATGGATTACCATATGTTTTAGATGACCATTCTGCAGAATCTCTACCAGTAGGATATAATACTAGATTACCATCGGATTGAAATATTAAACAATATTTCATGTTAGGCGAATATTTTCTAATTTCATCGCTGGCTTTATAATCAGTCTGATAAGTAAATGTATTATAGATCTTAATAGTTTTATTATTATCATAACTAGTTTGCTTATCAGCAGTAGAGCGTCTTACAATATTCCAATCATTATCACGGGTATTTAAGATGCCGCCAGCTGAATCTAAATGTAAATAACCACTTTGCCCGATGCCTTCTATAATAATTTTATTATCTGTACTAATTCGTGATAAACTGCTTTTAATTGTTACTTGAACATCATTAGATATTGTAATCACTGGAAATGCGTACTTACTATCAAAAGTTCCACTAGACCACATAACACTACCATCATATTTATAAATAACACAGTTACCATCAGCTTGTATAATAAATTTATATTCAGTATCCGCAGAATAAATGGTTGTTCCAAAATAGTATGTACCTGGATATAATTTAGTATTAGTTGGATATATAGTTGAGCAACTATCATTAACTAAATTAGCGATATTTAGATTACTTATTTTTGCTAAATTTTTAATAGCTGATGGTGGCTCTGGACCTCTAAGAAATGCCATATTCTGAACTAAATCTGGTAACGTTAAATACATAACAATCATAAAATTATTATAATAACTACCAGATTTAGCCGCTTCATATGACATCCAGTTTTGATAATGATTATAATTTTGTGGCTGAAACATCTTATATCCATAATAACCAGCATCGCATATTGCAGTTACCTGATTATATAAAATAAAAAATTCAGTACACTTATCATCACTAGCAGAATCAAATTTTTTACTTAATTCCCAGTTAATTCCACTAAGATTATCCCATCTAGATATTTTATAATTACTGTTACAACAAGTAGTTCCATTATTAGCCCATGCTCCAGCACCTTCATCCATTGCCTTTCTTGATAATTTATTTCCCATAATACTTCTAGGAACCATATGAGCATTAATTGGGTCATGTTCTACAGTACCACAAGTAATTGAATCTGTTACATTTTTTGCATTTGCTGTATATCCACCATATTCCTCTCTAAAAGAATTTGGATTAACACTATAACAAACACCATTCTTTCCTATAAACAAGATATCTATGATATCACCTTTTCCATAAATGGTCTGAGTTGTTGCGCCATAAGTATCAATAGATGCTTTTTTTGGATCAAAATCATTCCCACTTCTATCAACGTATCGAACCATCTTTATAGAATCTATATTTAACAAAAAAAGAATAGATAACAAATCCAAGAAATCAAATATGTCTAAAGTATATTAGATTATAAAATATTCTTGCTTATCATCAAAATTGATTTTTAGATCATTATCAGAATCACTATCTAAAATACCATCGGATTCATCATCGGATAATGATCGTCGTTTAGTTAATGCCATTTTAGCAAATGCATCTAATGCAGAAGTAGCATTATTTAGAGCTTTTTGCATCTTTACTTTATATTGTAACAATTGTAATCCCGCATAGATAGCAGATATCCATGTTATTAAATGTTTATCTCTTTGAACTGTAATTATTTTTTTAAAATGATTTAGATTAATAGTCATTATCTTTGAGCCATCCGGAGATACTAGGTACTTCCAATCTATATCTACTACTCCATTATACGACATAATCATATTAACTGAATCAATTTCATTGCTAATAATTGACCATTGTTTTAATTCAGTTAATGAAATTAAAAAGCTATTAGGAACTTCTAAAATATGAATCAATTTATGAATCATATTAGAATTATAATGAAATAGTTTAAGCTCTTTGATACACGCATCAATAAATTCATTATTAATATAACCAATTGATTTATTTTGATCGACTGGCATATATTGATTGACAAAACCATTTATAATAATAATTGGCTCCATAGCAATGTAACTTCGGTATATTACAGTCGTAAAATATCAATTTTAAAAACCTTTTGATTTCGTGTACTCTACGGATACTTTTATATAGATCAAAAAAAATAAAAGCAAGTTAATTGCTAATCAAGTTTAGAGTAATGGTTTAGTTAGTTCATTAACATGCCAGATTTCTATTTTGCGATTATCAACCTTTCTTGAAATAGAAAGCGGACACTTTTTTTCATCAATTTCTTTAATCGCAATATCACGCGCTTCAGAGATGCCAGTAGCATCTACATATAATGGCGAACCTTCTGAAATATGAGTAGCTCGTGTTCCAATAACCATTGCATATTCGTAGATAGTCATAAACTCAGATGTAATCCTTTGATTGGCATCTACAATAATTACTTCCGAATTTTCTTTCAAAAGTTTTTGTTGTGCTACCTTTTTCATATAGATTCCATTCTCATCATCCTCATTTTCTTCATCATCCTCATTGTCATCTTCTTCATCATCTACATCAACTACAACATCTTTTTCAATAATTTCAGGCTCATCAATGTCCTCATCAACTTGAGATTCTACATCAGAACCAATATCGGATTCGATATCTGATTCAATATCAGATTCCTCCTCAATAATTACCTTCTTTGATTGTGCTTTGCGACTCATAATCGTATGGATATATTATTAGTTAATTAGAATCAATTTTAATAAAGTATATAATACGATCGAAACAATAATGAAAATTAACATTGCCTCAGTCTTACTAAAGACTAAAAGTCTATTCAGTACTTTACAATTATTTCTAGCATACAATTATATTTGCGCAGTATTGGGAGAGTACTGCAAATATTATTATGTATATTTACTACTAAACTTACCTGCGTATATGTTTACTAGATACAATAAAGAAGTTTACTTAAAAACCGATGATGGTCATAAAAATATTTGGATTGTTTCTGTTAAATTAGTTATGGAAACTAAAAAAAAATCATATGAAACTGAGCGTATCTCTGGTACTCAGTTATTAGTGTTATCGGATGAGTATGGTCGAATTACATTCAATGATCTGAAAACATTCTTTCCAAATTTATATACATTACATATCCAATATCTAGACCTAAATGAGATGACTTTATATCCAGACTCTGATTCAGAAACTTATGCTGGAGAAGGTGTAACATTAGGTATCGTTAATAGAATTATTGATATTGAAAAACGGATTGATATCCGCTCAGCAACTAAATGTAAATTTGGACGCATTCAAATCTAATCAAATTATAATCAGAATAGATTATTTTTTTTGAATACTAAAATTGATACCAACTGTATAAGATTATAAAAGACAAATTGCAACTATTATGAAAGGACTAATTATTGCAATAGAAGGTATCAATGGTAGCGGTAAAAGTACTATAATCATGGAATTAACTAAATACTTCCGTAACATTAGACAACCATATAAAGTGTATAAATTTCCTGATCGCCAGGGATATTATGGTAATAAGATTGATAAATTTCTACGTAAAGAACAAAACTTTGAGTATAAATATGATATGTTTAATGCATTTGCAGCTAATAGATTTGCAGTACGCGAGCAAATGTTACGTGATATGTATGCTGGATTTATTGTTATTTGCGATCGTTATATCTTTAGCGGTATCGCATACCATATCCCAATAAATGCATCTGATCAAAGTATCCAAAACTATCAAAATATTATTGGATACTTTGATAAGGATATGCCCATCCCAGATATGACTTATCTAATATCTGGAAACCATTTACATCTACGTAAAGAAGATGAGCAACGATTCCATGGTGTTAATGCAAATAAACTGTTTAATATTTTCAAAAAAATTATCGCACATAAAACTAATAACTATATGATGCTTCGTAATGAATATGGAAAAATTGATGAGCTTGTTCAATTCATGGTCAATGATATAATCTCAAAGCAATAAAAAAATAAGCAGTTCTTTTTTACTTAAGATAACTTCATTATTTGCATTTCCATCTGCAATAATCTAATATCCTTGTCTTTACTTTCAATAACAATATTTTTAATTTCGATTGTCTTGTCTTTCAATTGATTTTGATACTCAAGGGTATTAATTTCAATAGCTTTATCTTTTAATTGATTCGCAAACTCTAACTGCATAATTTCAATCTCATGTTGTTTATTAGCTAGTTCTTTTTTTGTTTCATCAACAGTGGTTCTCCAAATATCAATCAAGTCTTTACCGCTACTAGGATAGTCTTTTCCTAATTGCATATATTTAGTTTTGATATATTTGATCGAATCGTTAACAACAATCAACTCCTTATGATCCATACCACTAGCATCTTTGAATTCAAATAATAGATTATTGTTTTTGAAATATCCAGATACGTCATTTTCCGCATCAGCTAATAAATGTTCTGGAATTGGAATAAACCAAGTCAATTCAATTTTATTATTGTACTTTCCATACTTAACTTGACTACAATGTTGCACATAGCGTTTTAGAATATCTCTAGATCGACCAAATTTATATATGATTGCGTTATCATCTGGATATAGTTCTCTTGAGATACTCATCGATTCCCGCAACTCCTTAACCTTTCCAATTTTAATTAAATAGATTCCAGATAGATTAGTTAAACATTTGCTATATAAAGTTAATTCATTCGCAAGTGTTAATCGTTCATCATCTGATCCAAACGCACTTGTAAAAGTAAGACGTACTACCCATGCTAATGCCAATTTTAAATTTTCATTACCAGATAATGAATTCATAATTACTTTAATAAAGCCAATAAAGGTCAAATAAACAGATGACTTCTTAGTTCTTTTAACACCTTCCAACTGTAGGGTATTAAAAGAAGTTATAATAATATAATCCACATTTTCAATATATGTATTACGACTTGATCGAATTATATTTTCAGTTAATCTATCTATTCCAAAGTACTCTTCTACATGCATACATTTTAGAAACAATTTATCTGAATGTCGTTCGCCTCTGACTTCAATTTCAAATATATTTCCATTAAAGTCTTTGAACTGCTCATGATCAGCTAATTGAATTATATTCATGTTAATAGCAGGGGCTTTTTCTTCCGCATTATTAGATTCAATTATAGTTGTTGCTTTATTTTCTTTCTCTACTACCGGCGGATTAATATCCGGTAATGCGGTAATAATTGGTTCTAGCTCATCAATAGTCACGATATCTTCTGGATAGATTTTAATATAGTGGCTACGATGATTATAATCATCAATAGATATATTAAGCTTCTTTCCGCTTCTACTGATAATAACATACTTTAATTGATTATCGGTAACAAAATCAATTAAAGTCTTTCTAGAGTTTCCACGGATTTGCTTATAGGTTTTCCAAATTGCACTTCCATCAATTAAACCATTAATACCTGCAATAGTACTAGTTTGAAACTTGTTTAAAACTGTTGAGAGATTCATTATTGTCTTGTTATAGTCGTATTGGTTATACATATAGCAAATGTGATCAATTTTAATAACCGGGATTCGATAAAAAAATAAACAGTTCTTTGAACTCTGTAGAGATCTCTACTTAATAGTATGGATAGATTTTAATCGCATGAATACGAGAATCATATGCGTCGACCGAGATATCTAATTTGTTACCATACCTATCAATAATAGAATATTTAATTTTATTATCCTTGATAAATGCAATCAAATTCGTATTATTAGCATGGGTATATTGCATACATGGCATACGCGGATTCAAAATAGTATGCTTAGTAATAGCTTGAAATTTTTTTAACATAGGTGGTAGATTCATTCTTAGCTTGTTATAAACCTATTAGATATAATTATTATGAAAACAATCAATTTTGATCATAAGCTTCTGACAGCTAAATTATCTAATATAATCATTATGAATCTTATAACAAATGCGATTGATATCTACTTATTTTTTGTACTAACAGTACCAATTATTTTATCATTAACTGCATCCAATCTAAGTGTTTTACTATTATTTACTATTGTATCAATAGAATCATTACTACCATGTAATAATATTAATCAAAAAAAATGGAAATCGCATATGAACTGGTTTGAAATTTCAAAATTATTAGGGGGATTAGCTGGAATCATAGCAATAACTTATTATAGATATTACCAATTCTATTCATACAATGTAATTGTTACTATACTCGGAATTAATATGGGTGAGGCAATATTATCAGATTTACTTACTGGTAGTTATTATAATGCGGCTGCTGGAATAATATTATTTTTGAAAGTGCCATGGACTATAGATGAATTGGAAATTCGTAATCTATTTCTATTTCCATTATCATTCAATTGGATTCTAGGCTACACTACATGGAATGCTGCATTTTCATATGGGTTTAATTATTCATTATCCACACGTTTAATACTTTTATCGTCAATTATTGTTAGTTATATGTTACAACAACCTTATACATGGTTAAGTGCGAGAACATATGGATTAGTGGTTAATATGATTTTGAGATCAATAGAAATAACATATCTATATACTCCCGATAAAAGTATCATTACTACTTACAATAATAGACACAATCCATATATTAGAATCCTATGGGGTCTTTGCAATTTTGCTATAATAGTGCTCTTTGTATAAAAAATAAACTATATAGTTATACATTTGTATCTATTAACAGATAGCAGATACTAGTTTTGAGATCATATCAAGAATGTTTCTTGCATGCAAATCACTTAAGCCTACATATAGATCTGGGTTGGAGATGATGTTTTCAAGATCATCTCTAGTGAAAATTTCTAAAGGATTATCAATATCAAGCGACTGTTCGCAAATAACATCATAATCAAATTCAGTTCGAATAAATTGTACCACATTTGAAATCCATTCTTCCGAGCAGTCTTTCATATACTTGAATAGATCATTATCTGTGATATAACTAAACATCTCATCCATATCCAAATTACTAATTGTTGCATCAACCTGATAATATTTATTAACATACTTTTCAATCTGTTTACGCATATATGTAAGTGTATTATCTTCATTGCAGCCATCTAAGATAGTAGTCACTTTAATAACACTTGATGGATAAATTGTTTTGATTTTTTTGCTCTTTGAATCTTTCACTCGAATACTATCAGCAACAATCTTGTATGTTTGTTTAAAGAGCACACTCTTGTTTTTATATGGGTTGCTATACTCTTTGGCACGGTTTGTAATATACTTTTTTGCATTTTTGAACATAGAGTCTTCAATTTTTGTATACCGCTCTTTATCAGTAAGTTCGCTACTGATAGCTTCTCTGTCGATAGTATTAAACTCATCATGGAATGCAATGAAGCGAGCCATCTGACCAGTTATTTCATTATTGAAATAGTACTCTAAATCAATTGGAATACTTTCCTCAATGACTCTATCGATCAATTCCATTTTGTCGCCAATAGATAGAATCGTTTGGTTACCCTTATCATTGTATGTCCATTGATATTTTTTACACACAACATACTTGAAGCGTACATTTGGTTCTGGAATTGAATGATATTGATCCGTTTCATATCTAGCAATCATATTTCGTACTGATGCGTTTTGTTTATCTGGTCGATACACAGCAGTTTTAATAAAATGGTTTACATCCCATTCAGTAGTAAAGAACCGCTTAGTTGCATTGTCTACTAGCACTAACATATTTGTAGTTGTATTAATATCCAAAATTTCTTTTACAATCTGCAAACATACATTTTTAAGCACATCAGATGCACCACGTTTAATAATTTCAAGACCACGAATAAATGGCTTCTTTGGGTAGAAATTTACTACCTCTTCATGCGGAATACCAAAGTACTTTTTTTTACTGACAAACACTACTGGAAATAGTACCTCCTCATAGGCCATCTTCAGAAATTTAGTACCATTGTCTTTTTCTAAATGAATGTTTACTTCTTTTTTAGCAATCTCAATCATCTCAAATGTTTTATTAACTAGACCTGTACAATATGTTAGTTTGTCAATCTTTCCCGTGAAGTAATCTTTATCTAGATCTACGAAGTGCTGCTTATCGCATGCGACATACAAGCTATCTGTGTTGTGGACAACCATTAGACCAACGCCTGCCGCAAAATGATGCGATTCTGTTTCTAAATCATATACATAACCATTGCACTTACCAAGCTCTTCAATAGATTTGATGGCATTAATGTTTTTGCATCGTTGCTTTCCTTTGGTAAAGGATAATCGATAGATCAACTGTTTATCGGTTCTTGTATTCACACTTACCTTATAACCTAAATCAATAAGTAGTAAGAGTAACCCCTGTGATCCAATTTGACCTTTATTGCTCATACGATTGAATTTTTTGTCACCATCTGCAGCATAATATCCTTGCATGAATGATAATTTGGTTTGGTAATCACCATTTTGAATAGATTGTGGTACCTTTTTATGTTTACGCGATGAATAGAATTGCGAACGCCATTCGGTTACCAATTTTTTGATATTTCCAACAGCAATTGCTTTATATACACTTGAACTTTCGAACGTATCAATAATTTTTAATTTTACATCGGTATATACTTGATTAAAGATTCTAACGCATTTGTTAAGCATATCTAAATTTTGATTATTTAATGCAAATGAATATTTAATCCCACTAGGGCAATTATACTTACCACAACTACCATCACCAAAGAAGAATCCTTGAACAAAAGCAATGTTATCATCAACGTTATCCATCATTTGCATATTGATTAGTTCATTAGTGATACTTTCAATCTCTGTAGAAGCTTCCCAATGTAATAATGGCTGGCCGATTTTACAATCTTGTGGTGTAATTTTGTTTTTATTTGAATCTAGCAAGCTATGATCTTCAGTAACAATAACTGAACCAATATGAGTGTTTACTCGATACAATTTTTTATTGGTTTTGTGCCGAATCAATTTTTTGATTTTGGAATAACCATTTTCAGTCATGACATACATATTTTTATCTGAATAATCGACACATTCCTTTTCATCATTGTATTGCTCGTATTTGTCTGAGTCAATCTCTTCAATAGGTACTAAATCTTTTACTCCATCTTTCATAAGCATGATAGGAGTATCTCCGACAACTGAATCTCCGTAGTAGACCTTCATATAGAGATGATCTTCAACGTAGCTTTTGGCTAGTCGTAAATTATATCGACCTAATGTAGTAACGCTAGCTGCAGTTTCGACCGCGCAAACGAATGACATAAAATTTCCTAGCTCACCATAAAAGGTGTTCATAAATACTTTCAGAGCTTTTTGTTTCGAATTAAAGTACTCATAATCAAAGCATACTTCATCATACTCTTTCATATTTGGGTAACTGCCATTTTCATACTCTTTCATATCCATTTCCATTTCTAATTTTTTGTCAGCAAATGGTTTCAAAATCTTTTTAAGAGCAGCACGCTTAGCAAATAAATCAATTAGAATCGCAGGACATAATCCATAGTTTTCTGGATTGTTTTCATGTTGAATAAACCATGCATGCACATCTTTGTCCAAGAATGGGAAGGTAACATGATGGATTTTATATCCATGCGCAATCATTTGATTAGCATAACTTTCATCGGTAATTAATTTTTCTGGTGAAATGTTGTAAGCCATCATAATAGATGGATACAAAGACGCAAAATCTAATCCAGAGATTGGATACTGAGTATCATTAGTTAACATATAGTCAATATAAGGCTCAATTGCTTCCGGTACATCTTTTTTAATCAAATCTTTAGATACAATTGCATCGTAGTTGTTTTTGATATACTTATACCCATCCCTCATTTGTTTTTCTGATACAATTTGATTGTTTTCCTTAATGTATTCACTCAATGATAATCTTGGTCGTACAATACCTTTAATAGGCGGTACTACAAATGCTCCTGGAAATTTTGCATCAGGATCTTCAATAGTTGGTTTATAAGTGGTATCAAATTTATATCCAACTTTTTCACCAATATTCATTAGAATGTTTCTGACCTTACTACCATTAGCAAAGTAAAATGCATCGAATATAGAAGTCATAGACAAAGTAGATAACTCTCGACGATCCTGGATAACATTCTTTTTTAGTAACAATGCTTGCAATTTGAATGTATCAATGAAACAGTAGTGAGCTACCATTTTCATTTCAGTCGCAGTACCATGTAAGTAGATACGAAACATTTCTTTAATATCCATATCATCTTTGCTACCTAAATTACAACGCTTTAAACATTCATTTAGTTTATGTGAATCAGCATTCGGTTCTAGTTGTTTAAACATAATTAATGTATCAAAATTTACATAACCTTGCATCTTTAAACTTTTGCAGAATGATGGTGCCGTTGCTCCATTAATTTTAATCATCTTTTCTTGGTAGTATCGACTAAGCATAGTAACCTTGGTTTCCCAGTGTTGCATATGCGCAATAGACATGTTTTGTAAGAACTGTGGAATAATACCATAGTACTCTGCTTTAGTTATAATATTACGCCAATCAAATCCACCGCCATTAAATTCAGTAATAAATTCAGGCTGTACCATATCAAATAGCTTTGAAAACGCAAGAAGCAAACAAGCTTCCGTTTCGCATACAATTGTTACCACATCATCAAGAGGATCATTTTCCCGCAAGGTCAAATTAACACTCAATAGTGATTCTGGTTTTTTTGCAAAGTGAAACGTTACGCAGATCATGAAAATAGAATCTTTAATACATTTGTCTGCATCCGGAAACTTATTCAAATTAAATGGAATCATTTCAATATCAAAGCTACCAATGATCATTTTTTCATATTTAAACAGTTGACGGTCATATCCAGTATTATTTTCTTTCATCTGATCTGGATCAAATGCTGAAATATCACTTACATCAATAGTAAATGAATACTGGGATTTGTAAAGACCATCCCACACTTGAGTGTAAGATTTGATTGTATTCCAACCAGATAAATTGAATTCATAGTCACGGGCAACTACTCGATAGTAAGTTGAACGATCATTGCTGAATGTATTTATGTTATTTTCTGTGCAATATTTAATAAAATCCAAACGATGTTTTAATGTATTGAAATACACACGCATATATTGTCTCTGCTCTTCATGAAATTTCATAAAGTTTTTTCCAGTCATAACTTTAATGGATTTGACATCCAAATCTAGATTATTTAATTTTGTTTGCAACTTAGATACTTGTTCATTTATTGCTATACCCACTTCAGTTTCAACATCAATGTATGGAAATATCCCTTTAATAGTGATAGTAGTTTTACTACCACAAGGAGTAATTCCATGTAGAATCAATTCATATTGATTCTTTGAAATTGACTGAGATACATCATTACCTAGAAATAATAGAGGTTTATTGCCAGCGATTATTTTTTTGGTAGTAATTGTGTCATCAGATTGTTTAGAATTAAGTAATTTATTACGTTTAGGGATAATTGAGTCACTCTCAAGCTGATTAGCATCAGAAATAGTAAATACTTTTCCGTGGTTATTCATGATTTGATGTGTCTTTGATTATCTCGTTATATTAGAGTATAATTGAATCAATTTTGATTTTAATCGACAAAAAAAGATGATAATATTGATTATCATCTAATTTGAGTGTAGGAATTCATTGAATTCGCGTACAGCCATCATGCGTGTCTTACAACACCAGGAATTAATTCCGAGTATTTGAAATACATCGATCAAATTATCCTGTTCTTGTTCATTTTTTAGTTCACGCATTGCTTTAAATAAGTGAAACAAATGTCCTAATAAGTTGTTACAAGTAGGGCATTTTACATATGGATACATAGCTCTTAATTAGGGTTAGATGTATTCGTGGTAATGTATATATAATGGTATGCATATCAATTTTAGTAAATGAAAATATAAGATAAATATGGCTTTTTTTATTTAAAACTCAAATAGAGCATCATCAATACCAGCAGCGGCGGTAGTGATAGTATCGGATACTGCAGCTGTATTGGATACAACACGAGTATTGATAAAGTCTAATTCGGATTTTACCTTCTTTTTGATAGCATACTGAACAAGTGTTAAGAACGTTAAGTTACGTACTAATTTGCTATTAATACGTTCATTAGCTCGCTCTAAATTATATGCAGCAGCATCAAGTTGCCCTGGTTTAACTAATGTATTGAAAATTACATCATTAATAAATCGAAGAGAGGTAGTGGCTCCAGCAGTAGCAATTGTATCAGCTAATGTACCAGCGCCAAGAGTAGGCGTTTGAATACGCAATCGGTCAATATCAGGAGCTCCTCCTCCATCAGTAATAGTTACTGGAACATATGGTTTTAATAGTAATTCACGTTGCATATCAGTAATACCTAAATCAGATACAAATGAATCAAATGTCATTGCATAATTGTATAAATTTGCAAGAGGTACCTCACGCATTAAAGAGTGTACATTGATAGGAACAATACCTAAATCGATAATATTTACCATAATTACGCGTTTACGTGGATTTTGATCAATAGCACGAGGATGTCCCATTACTGCAGGTACTCTAACTACTGGTGTTTTAATTGCATCAGCAACCTTATTTTTACTATCGAGAGGGTTAATACTTTCAAGTAAATTAATAACACTATCACGAGTATTAGTCTCTTGGAATGTTTTAGGTACTACTGGAACAGGAACCACTCCGGCCGCAGCAGCTGCACGTACCGCCGCAATATCAGCAGCATCAATTGCTTCAGCGGGAGCCGACGTAGATGCACAGAATACTTGACCATTGTAAAATTTCCAATCATAATAGAAATTAAATGCAGTTCCAAGGTATTTGAGTAAGTCATTAAACTTATCTTCGCTAATACTATTAACCTTAGTGCTATAGCCATTGAAATCTGCAAGTAACTTTTTCATGTATGGTACCTTACCTACTGTTAATTTGAAATCATCAATAAGCATCGATTGAATACCATATAAGAATTTATTATTGGATGCATTAAGAACGGTTGGGAATGGTTGGATACCACTAGCAGAATTATTTAATGCTGCAGTCAATGTGGATAATGGTGCAAATGGAAGGTCTTTATTGCCTAGGTAGAATGTTTTAGTAAAATCACGTTTTACATCAAAGAATAATGGTACACTATCGTCCATTTCGCGAAGCTCTTTATGCACAGCAGTAGCATCTTCGATTAACGAACTAATACCACTAACAATATCATCGATAAATAATAATGCGCGGTCACGTACTCGAGTATTAGTAAATCCATCAATAGGTTCGGCATCTGCTGCAAATTGAATATAACTATCGCTAGAATTTTCACGTACTACAGCACCATCTTCAATTCCACCTGGTAATGGAATTGAAGGTCCAATATCACCAACCGCATCATCAACATCAGTAATTTGAATCTTTGATAATGTTTTACGGTAAAATTTGCATCGTTCTAGGAAGATTTTAAATAGACGCAAGTACATTGGTAAACATGAACGATATTTTTCTAATACATGGGCAGATACTTCTTGTAAAGTAGCAATTTCATGTACCTTAACGCCACTAATTGGATGTACGCGAGTTGACATCGATTTCATAACATATGCAAGCGTAGCACTTAGTACACTTTGGTTTGCTGGGAATTTGTAGTATGGTGCATCTACAACAGCGCCATCGACTGCTGCAATTACAAAATCCGCATATGCTTGACCATTCAATGCTTCAAGGAATGCATTGTTAGCAAACTTTTCGAATAGTTTTGGATACATCTTGCGAGATTGTTGATCATATAAATCATTAAGATAATGAGCAATGAGTGTATTAAATTCTTGCATTAACCCATGCTGGATATTTCCTTCAACAATAGAACTAGTAGCGGATGGTGTAAATAAAGTGTTACAAATACTAATGAGACGATCACTAGTTTTGAAAATTCGAGATTGTTGATCATATTGCATAAATGCATCACGAATAACTGGAAGACATCGACTAGTCCGTTCCGATGCAAATCCATCATTATTAGTTAATACTAATTTAGTTACTAACTCGCTGCAGTTAGATGCCGTATTGAAAATGACACTAGAAATAATTGGCATAACTTTATTTAAATTATCAATAGATTTCATTGACCGTTCACTTTCACTCTTATTAATTTTATTAAATACTAAATTAATAAGATTGTTATCTAACCAATAAATGCTACCAACCCGATCGGATTTAGTAACATTTTCGATAAGAGCAGAAGGTACTAATCCAGTGAACTTATCAATCATGAATTTAGTGTTACTGACTAAGTATTCACAAAGAGTTTGGAATTCAGATAAATCGACAGTGATACGACCAGTAGTACTGATAGTCATCTTAGCAAGATTGCCAGAGTTTTGACAGAATCGAGTTAAAATATCCGTTAATAGAATTTGAGTAGTTGTAACACTAATTTGTGCACCCGCAGCATTATTATCAACAATCGTACGACCAGCAGCAACACCATCAAATTTAGCAAGACCACGACCAAAATTAATTACTTGAGCTCCACCAATATCTGAAGATAATAATTCTACTTCAGTATCTTGAATAGTGTCAAGGACACCGTCAATAAATGTCATTTGACGATCGCCAATTTTAATATTAGCTAATAAAATTGGATTAATTGCAATATCATTAAATGCAGCATCGCGTCCAGGACCAGCTACCCGATGTAGAATGGAGTATAATGATGTAATGAATTCATTATAAGTTTTATACATTTGGTAGGCCATACGCATTGGTACAACTACAAACTCATGGAAACATGCAAAGATATCATTAGATGATTGGTTCATTGCTTCAGACTCTTCGATGGCTTTAATAATCATATCATATTTTGCATCACGAGAGTTTTTGGTAGCAACGGCCTTCTTAAGCATACGAATGCGATCAACCATTGTTAAGAACTCACCACGAGGGTCTTCGCCAACACGAGCCATATCAGGTTCGGAGAAGGCCGCGTCGATACGTCCACGGAAGTCCTTAAGGATGCGATAGTCAGTTAATTTATTAATTTTGACTTCTTTGGTGATACTACTATCAGCAAGGGTACTCTTAAGATTAATAAATGCATCTGATGGCGACTTCTCTTCAAATTCAACCTCTTCATTGAGGATATCAAAATCATTATTAGAGTAGTTAGTTTCACCAATATCTACACGGTTACGTTTGGTGGAGTTTACTACACGGTAGTAGTTTAGTAATTCTTGACGCTTAATAACACCATATCGTCGATTGATCTCAGCAACTAATTCTAAAATAATATGACGCACAACACTTTCAGCAGGCGCACTACTCTTATAATGCTTGTAAATAGCATTTACTTCAGAAACAATCTTACGCATGTTTTCAGGTGTATATACACCATTTTCAATGTGCTTAGACTTATCAAAAATGTTCTTAATTAGATTAGACCAAACATTACCAATTTCAGGCACAAATGAAATCTCCTCCTCATCAAGAGCGCCAATAGCTCCAAGTGATTCCTGTTTGTATTCCTTATTAGCATTGTTGAAAATGTTTCGGTAAAATTCAATTAATAGTGGTAAACGCACATATAATTCAACTGCTTCATCAATAACTTCAGGATCTTCTAAGATACTATCAGCACCACCCATAATTAAACGAGTTTTGTTTTGACCAATAGTATTACGATAACTAGCAGGGTTTTTGAATAAAGAGTTTACTCCAGCAATGGCCATAATCTTACCAGCAATAGCTTTAACAGTTAAGATAAAGTAAGTATCATCAATAGCAAATACACTACTACTTTGTTCACGTTTAAATGTGTTCATCATATCCATTACACAATAATGTAATACAGCTACTACACGTTGAGCATATACAATCGAACCAACTTGCTCCGAATTAGATGTAAGACCAGAAAGGAAACCCTTAAGGAAACCATCCGTAGGAATATAACGTTGATCATCACGACGAACTCCAGCTTGAGTAATATTGGTATTAACTAAACCATTAAGAGCTACTATTCCATTTGGGCCATTAGGAGCATCATCATTAGCATAAGTATCTTCTCGAATAGCCATAAACGCTTTAAGATTAACAAATGTATTTAATCGATATTGATCTGGACCGAATGAAACACGAATAGTAATATTACTACGTTGTTCTGTAGTTAATGCCATTATCTGATCAACAATATTAGGGTCACTTGTTTGAACTAAATCAAGACGACCAGCTCCTTCGATCATGAACGATATTACTGCACGATTTGCAGGATCGGCTAATCGTGCAAATTGATTAGGATTAGGACCTTCAGCAGATAAACGCATACGTTCAATATAAGCGATAAATTCAGTTAATAATGGACGATCCATTTGAGATAAATCATATACACCAAATAAGAACATAGGGAAAATATATTTAGTCTTACCTAAACGAGCAAATGTACCAGCAACAAATTGTTTAACACGACGAATATCTAAATCTGTCATAGACGCAGTTGCATCACGTAAACGCAATAATTCATTATGGCACTTAAGGATACGAAGCTTATCAATAGAATGGCGGTTGAAATTGAGACCCATAGTTTCTGGGTCAATGCTAGTAATCTGAGCAAGTTTTACTTTGGTATCTTCATAGGTTAATAGACGTTTAGTTTCATTGTTATCAGTAAGTACTTCAGTACCTGTTGTGTTAACATCTAATGCAGATACCCAGATATAATTTACTAAATTTTTGTAGATGTTGCTAGGAGCCATGTAAATAGATTTTTCTGATTTATAATCACCATACTTTTCTCCTAAAGACATGAAATAGGAAATAATATTTTTAAGTACTACTACACCTTGTACAGCACGACGACAACGCTCATATACTTTACTAGCACGCTCACCTCCAAGTTTAGCTGATAAATCGGCAAATTCGCCATCTACCGCATAAGTATTATTAACAAATTCAGGATCTTCGATAGTATCATCAGCGATTCCATCACGGAAAGATTCAAATACACGGATTAAATTTTCTCCAGCCTTTTGGTCATACCAACGAGCAATAATTTTAGTTGCCGATAATAGTTTATGTAAATCAGATACGGCATCTGGGTTTTTGCTGATAGCATCGGTAAAATGAAGTAAGTAAAGATCAATAGCTTCAATAGTTTTGTATAATCCTACTCGGGCATCGCATTGCCATTTGTACATCATTTTTAGTTTTTCTTTGCTAATCTTTTGGTTTGGGGCAAGCGATTCATTATACATATCAATTTCTAAACCCATACCAGATTTGGTATCACTTACTTGGTTAATAATTTCAGTGTACTCGTTGGTGATACGAGTAATTGCCTCACCAATAGATTTACCTACACTCGCTTCATAATCTTTACTGTATACAGCAAGCTCTTTATTAGTTTGCGAAAGGTTGCTTCGGAAGATGGCAATATTTTTGAAAAACTGGAGCTTCTTGATAGCAATTTGTAAATTTTCAAGTGGGTTAACTAACGCAGAGATTTCAATTTTAGAGGCATCTACGCTATATAATTCATTCATAACATCAGTAGCATTACCACCATCCTTTTTGACTTCTTCACGGAAAGATTTAACCATATCACTGAATTTATGTACATTAGATGCAGCAGATTCGCATTCAGACACAAACTTTTTAACAACAGCAGAGCTACTCATTTCAGAAGCTTTTTCTGCAAGGACTCGTAGATTGTTAAGGAAACGTGACTTAATTTCACGGCTATCTACTTGATCGGTGTTGATTTCAAGTAAGTGTTGGTAGAAACGACTACGGTTAGCATTGAGATATTCATTTAATTGAGTAAAGGCATCTAAAAATTGGACAGTTTCATCAGAATATGGAATGTCTTTGCCTAAGTGTTTAGATAGTTCATTAGTAGCATCAACGATATCATTTAAATCAGATCCAAATGCATTAATAAACTTATTAATAATATTTTTAAGCTCTTCGCGAGACTTGTATAATCGATCAGCTAATTTACTACCCATAGTAGTATTACCAGCACCACCAATAAACTCACTTAATTTATGTGAATGTCCATGATGTTCTAATAGAGTTTTCCAACCCTTTAGGAAAGCACGAAGTTTATCGGAAGATTTACCTTTTTGAAGAGCTTCTTCAAGCTTATCAGTTAAGTCACGATCAAGATTAGCAAGGCTTTGACCAAGGTATTCTTTCTTTTTCATATCAACCTCCTTTAATGCTTCTGATACACTCTTACCCATTTTCTTTAACTCATTAACATTAGAAAACGAAAGTGATACCATACCAGCGACATTTGGTTCATTAAGATGCGCTCCAAGTGTTTTAATAACATTAGTAAACTGTTTATTACGAGCAAGGAAATCCGAAACTTTTTGTTTTGGTTGTTTTAAATCTTTTTCAAGTACAGAACGCATAGCGCGAGCTCCAGAGTCTACATGACTAGCAATTTTTCCTAAAACAGCGTGAACTGCATCAGAATCATCACCTTCTTTAAGGGCTGATTTGGCAAGCGCGGCAAATTCTTCTAAATCTACTGCATGATTATGTAACTCTTTTAATTGTTTTTCTAAATGGCTATCTAACTTGGATCCGCTATGTTTAGCTTTCGACATAATAACATCTACTTTATGTTTCATTTTATCTTTACCACCACCTTGAATTCCATCAACGTCGCCACCGAAAGATTGAATAATAGCATCTAGATTGCCGCCACTTACTTCAAGACCATGAGCAGATGCAATGACTCCTTGACCAATAATGTTTCCACCATCAGTAATTGACACATTGACACCATGCATACTAGCACCACCCGCAGCATTAATCTGCTCAAAGGTTTCTGATAATTCGCCTCCGAAACTCATTACTGAAAATTATAATTAATCGATGTATATGGGTTCAGTCTGTTATATCAAATGTCAGATGTTTCGATCTGTATATATAATAATTTAACGAAAATTAGATATTAACAATCAAATTAATTATATGAAATATTGCAAAAAAATAGACAACAAATTAACCATAGCTTACTAATTAATTAATTAGATAACTAATAGAATTAGAAATATTTTAAACAGATATAGCATATATAAAATATATATGAAAATATTAATAATTAATATACTATAACACATTTATTATTTTCAATTCGATCGTTTTTACTAACTATCGTTCACACTAATATAACATATCAAGTGATATCAATAGCAATTAATAGACTATGTTTGGTGGAAAAGATAAATACGTGAGTCTATTAAGTCTCATTAAACGAGAGTCTCCTGCACTCTACGATGTAATTAATGAATTATGTTTAGATGGAACGTTTCGTTCGCAGCGATATCAAAATACATTTTTAATGCCATCTAAAGCATTAGTTAAGCAACTAGAAGATCTAGTAGCCAATGATAATGATGATGAAGCTATCGATAAAATTCGTTCGCTTTTATTTAAGAAACATTACAGCATCGATGACTTTAAAACAAAAGATATTGTTATTGGAACTTTACAATCTGGTTCTAAAGTATTAAAGTCGCCATCGACTGTAGGTAAACATATTAAAACTGGTAAGAAAACTGTATACGCATCTAAAACTGGTGAACCTACCTTTGTAGTCTATGAATACTCTAGCGATGAATTCCCTGAAACAGTTGAAGGTAAAAGTGGTGGTATGGTATTAGCCCAACAAGGTATTATGGGGGGTGCTGAAACCAAACGTATGACTAAAATTCGCGATCTAACTGAAACATTTACGGAGCAAGGTAAGGCTGCTAAAACTGTAAGTAATTACTTTAAAGCAGTTGCTGGGATACTCAATCAATTACAAAATGAATCTGATACTGATAGCTTTGAAAAGGCTAAATTTTACTTATCCGCAAATCCAATCTTATCTTGGTTCTTCTTAACAATGCCTGGATGTGAGCATTCAATAGTCAAGGATGAACACTTAGAAGATTTTGATTTTAGTAAGGTAACGGATGCTGATAAAACTATTAAAGACTGCATTAACACCGATTATTCATTTGATAAAGACCTATTCAAAAAAATTAATCGTGAACGTACTAAGCTTATTAGCGAAAAAGGAGATAAATCATCATTAATGGATGGCATCAAATCTGCCTATAAAAATACATTAAGTGAGTTAGCAAAAGCCCAATCGATTAACTCAGAGCTTGCTGAATGCGTTGACCTTAAGGTACTTATGGATGAATTACGCTTCATGTATGATGGTTGTGTAACTGAATGGGAAGATGTTGAAGACACAATTGCGGCATTAGGTGCAGTTGATTGGCATAAACCAAAAAAATCACATATTTTAACTGATGATGATGTTTATAAAAAGCATATGCTTAAGGGCACTGAATCATTTATTTGCGGACCAGTATCATTTGTTAAGAGTGTATACTTCCTCTATATCCCATTAACCGATTCGATTGAAGAACAGCTAGATATTCAAAAGAAACGCGGTGGAGGTATCTCTGGAGGTAACCCAAATACTTCTAATAATATTACCTTTAGTGGAGGGGCTGCTCGTAAAATGCAAGCTAATAAACAATCTAGTGATATGAAACTCGCGTCATTAGTAAAAGTATTAAGCAAATCGCAAAAAGCGGCTCTTAAAAATTTATTATAAGTTATCAACTAGTAACAATCAAAGGTTGCTTGAGTTCCAACAGAACCTTGTAATTAACAAATGTTTCTTATAAATAAGCATAACTTTTTTTTTGATTTTATGGAATAGCTATTACGCAATTAATTAGAGTATGATTACATAATTATATACAAACTACATACAATGCGTAATTTTACAGTACATGGATATTTAATTGGGGTAGATAAAAATAGATTAACTATCCGAGTAGATGATGATGATATTGAGAGAATTGCATTTATCAAAACATTACATAAAAAAACTAATCAACTAGGTAATTTTATTACTGTTAATGCCAGGTCTGCTAAGTATAATATTACAAATTTAGACTGGAAAGAGCTTACTGATTTAATTGGAACACGATTACAAATTAACTGCGCTACGATTATATCAGATTTTAGAAAAAAACTAAAAGTACCCGATACTATAGATAGTAAATCCACTTATATACCTGACCACATGAATATATCGATAGTTTCTTTTTCAGCAAAAACTATTAAGAATATATCATGAGAAACTATGAAATGGAAACAATATTAATATACATACTCTTTTTAGCAATTTTCATAATAGTTCTATATACTATTAAATGTCTATTTTTGTATGGGCTATGCTTTAATATTGATTAATAAAAAATAAGTTAGTTAATTAATTAACCTCTCTTTATTTAAATTCGCTATTATTTGATTTATTATATCTCCAATAATTTTATCGATTTTTTTATCTTGCGGAATCGCAACTTTTTTTGGTTGTTTTGCAATAAGCATACCACTAGCACTATTACCCATCGTTGTTATATTAAAGGACAAAAAAATTAAAATGAATTAATATGCATTAAGTAGCTACCATAACTACTTAGAAATCATCTAGATCTGGTTCATCAAGATCTTCATCGACTTGCTTCTTGTTAATCGACATGTTTCCATAACGTTCACTGAACTCATCGAGGCAATCATCATCTTGTTCTTCATTCTGACTAGCTTCACCAATGCGAGCATACATCTTTCCATATAAACTAATTTCCATTTTAGCTTGACGTCCAGCGATAACCATTTCAAATTTAAGATTACCTACTAGAGCGGTACCCTTTGTAAGAAACTTATGAATGTTTGTATTATTAAGTACCACTTCTGAACCATCTACATCAGTATCTCCGAGCTTCTTATAAGTCTTCTTACCAGTACGTGGATGATGGTAGAAATCATCAATGTTATAGAACTCTGCACCATAATCAAATGTCATAATTGGTTTAGTAAGATCAGGAGCATTCTTATCAGCATCAAAGTAATACTGATCATTAAAATGCACAGATTCCTTAGGAGTTTCACCAGTGTTATAGAACCGCTTTTGTGGAATAGAAATCCAATAAGTAGGGCAGTCTAAATCTTTATTCTCTCCAGTTTCACGATCGACTCCAACTGTTTGCATTGGGCTAACAACCTTTGTACTTAGGAAGTACACTGGACGAAAAGTCCCATCCGGTTGCTTACGAGGAGCCTTATCATTATCTGTAATTGTTTTACTTTCTTTTAATTCTTCCATCTTCTGCTCATATGTTTCACATAGAAGCTTCATTGCTTTCATATTATCGGTTTCAACCTCTTCATCATTAATTTTGGTAATCTGGGATAAACCAATGCGTACTTGCGCAAATGCGCGTTTAGCAGGTTCTTTAATATAACTAATTGTAGTTACACCTTGTCCAGATAGCTTCCAAAAGCGTGGATGAATGATTTCACCATCTACATTTTTAATATAGATATTAGCATATTGAGCAAACTTAGTTGGTCGTAGATTATCAATATCAATAATCATGAAATCGTTACCATGAGCCTCATATGCAGATAGAATATCTTGAGTGGTAATAATAGCTTTTTTAGCGGTATAAGTAGATTTGGTCGACATTTTAGTTAAAACTGGTAGCTTTTGTGAAAATAACGTTGTTAGAATCTTGGTTTGATATATTTATATATAAAAGTATCAATTTTGACTTTCTTAATAAACCTATATTCAATATGACAGTTAAACAAGGTTTAGTCAAAAAAAACATACCTACCAATAATATCATATAATTACTCTACATCATTATACAAATAATATGACATATTCATATTATTACCATTACCTCCATTATGTTCTTTATCGACTGTCATAATATTAATATTTTGACAGTAATTTTGCTTATAGTTAAGTACTAACTCATGTTGAGTAAATACCGCACTTTCTTTAATTCTATATGGATATTTACTCTGAACTCGGTTATTACACATATCTATTTTGCATAGATCATAATAAAAATTTAAACTGTCCATAATTACTATTGACAAAAGGATCTTTACAGAATTTTCTAAAACACTATTATATTAGATAACGTAGAGTTATATGAAATCTATTATAAAGTTATTTCAGTTTTTTCAGTATTTTCTGTCTTTTTATGGTTTATAATACGATATACATATTTTAACTGCGCTCGAATTACATTTAGTTTATCCTGATGGTATAATGCCTTACTTTTATCGATTACATCAACTGTACTACGAGTATAATGATAATATTCAGCATAGTGTAAAAAGTAAATATAATAATAGAAATAAACAGGTCTTGGTAACATATTATGTTGTGAAATAAATGATTCTAATAAAGATAGACTAACATCTTTATAATAATGCGATTGAATCATTTCGAAAAATGGGATTAAACTCATTTTTGAATTAGGAATACTATTCATTTCTTTAATAGATTTAAGAATGGTAATTACAGTATCTTTTGGTCTAGTAAGATATTTTTCATTCGATTCACTAAAACTACTACTATTCGAGTATCCTCTACGTAACCCAATTTTATCAAAAAATGATACACCAGATCCAATTGAATAAGTTTTACTAATATTGGACGATGTAGTACTAGCAACATCAGATCTAGGCAAACTGTCAATTGAATCTGTTTCAAATTTAGCTAAATCTTCTAAGGATATAGAACGCATACCTGTAGTAGCTGCTACTCTGTCGCGTATCATAGAAAACATTTATTAGTGATTCTTAATCGAATATGATTGATAGATTTGTATGTTTATATATAACACACACATTCATATATCTATTTTAAAAATTTGTTAAATATGAATGGTGGCAATAGCTTCTGCAATGATTCAAATGCGAATAAAAATGGTAGTGGAGGTCCTCCAATTACATTATTAAAACCTGGTTGTCTAATACCACGAATGGGAGAAAAGCAAACTGATTTAGATAAAGAAATACCTATCAATTATATTATGGAATGGATCGGCAAAAAAGTTGACGATGCTAAGCGTTCTAAAGGAACAAAATTATCAATGAGTGATCGAGTGATTGTACTACTATCAAAAACAGGTTCTGGTAAGAGTACATCAATTGCGCCAAATATTTATCTCAGATTTTTCAATAAGTATCGTAAACGTATTATTATTACGCAACCAAGGGTACTAACTGCAATGGAAATTCCAAAAGATATTGCGGCTATACCTATCTATCAAAAACCAAATGCAGAAGGTCTATCAATTGAATTGTATCGCAATCTTGGATATCAAACTCAAGAGTTTGTTAGAAAAACAAAAGAACGCGGTATTTTATTTACCACCACTGGCATTCTATTACAGTTTTTAAAGACAATGAATGATGCGGATTTTATTAAACGATATAAATTTATTATTATCGATGAAGCGCATGATAGGTCATTGGATGTCGATCTAGTGTTATTCATGATGAAAATGTTAATCAAACGTAACCTTACAAAAGATCCCCCATTTTTGATTCTAATGAGCGCTACACTAAATGTAGATGAATACTCTACTTACTTTGAAACTAAAACAATATTTGAAGTCAGTGGACAATCTAAACCAATTGAGGTTCGATATCCAGATTTAGATATTCAAAATATTTATACTCATACAATGGATATTATTAAAGATATCAATGCAAAAGAAGAGATTGAAATCAAGCAAGATAAAGAGATTGAATATATGATGAAAAATGGCATTCGGGATGTAATTATTTTCATGCCTAGTGTTTCTTACATTGGTAAAATGGTTAAAGCACTAGAAGAATTAAATACTACTATTGATAAAAAAATACTACCACTTGCTATTACTGCATATGATATCAATCAAGGTAGTGAAAATTATAAAATGTTAATGGCTCCATCTAATACTCTAAAGCTTCCTAATGGTATGAAACCATTTCGCAGAGTAATTGTTTCTACTAATGTAGCAGAAACTGGATTAACATTAGAAAGCTTACGATACTGTATTGATACTGCATTAGTTTTTACAAATGAATATAACCCTAGATATGACGTATTTATGTTTGCGGTTAAACCAACTACCGCGAGTATGTCTTTACAGCGTAAAGGGCGAGTAGGTCGTAAATTTCCAGGAGTATTTTACCCACTGTTTACTGAAAATGTTTTTAAACATATGATTGTAGACAATACTCCTAATATTTTAGTCGAAAATATTACATCGCATGTATTAGCTATGATTGCTAGAGATCCAGAAATGTCTATCTCTGACCTACCGATATCTAAACTATTAACACCGCCATCGGATGAATCATTAAATCAATCATTAGAAACATTATTTGTATTAGGTGCAATCAATAAGGACGGAAATATTACAAAAATTGGACAAATGATGAACATGTTTAGAAAACTACCTATTCAATCGTGTAAAATGATTTTATCGGCAATTGTATATGACGTATCAATAAAAGATATAGTTACTTTAGCATGTTTACTAAATTTAAAAAAATCAGATGTAGTATCATCCGATCCTAGAAGTAAACCAATTTCAAGTGCAAATTTATTTTCTGATTTATATGAAAATCAAAAGGAATGTGATTATCCGAATTATAGCCGATTTAAAGCTAAACTATTAGTTGGATGTGAGTTTTTAGAACTACTATTACTATACCAACGTTTTACTTATCAGTTTAATCAAACCCGTGATATTAATAAAATCAGAACGTGGTGCGATGAAAAGGGTATTATTTTCGGATCAATGATAAAACTATCGGAAACAATTGAAGAGGTTTTATGGGAGATTATGAATCAAATGAATATTAATCCAATGCATTATAATAATGATTCAGATTTATATGCTACTCTCAAGCGTACAAATGATACATCCGAAACCGATCTTATTGATCTAGTTTGTAAATATAAATCATGTATCTATGAAGGTTATAAAATGAATTTAATCACTTGGGATGAACAAAAATCTGGATACTTTAATCGTTATGGAATTAAAATTAATGTCGAAAGTAAATTGGTATCACCTTTATCATTCCAAAAGATTGGTGCTCCATTTGAACAAAATAGACCGCATACATTGTTGTATAAAAATCTATTACTAAAAAAAGGACAAAATGGTCCATTTGAATGGTTTGCCGATACAGTAACCGTTTTAGATGGGTTTGTTACAGTAGATACAGAATTGATATTATCATAAATTGTCTACATCATGGTAAATATTCGTCAATATTATTATTATGCTGTAAGAAGGATGCAATTCTTTTTGGATGGTATAACTCAGCAAATAACTCTTGATGTAATGCATCTCGACTAGCTTTCAATTGCTGGTACTTGTATTTTGGTTGAAACAAATCATACCATCTAATTTCATCCAAATGCATTCTTAAAATAAGAACAATCTCTGGAGCATGCTTAGATACTTGATTGCAGAAATTAGGAGTTAAGTCAATTACAAGCGACATTATGAGTCATAGTATATTTATATATATAGGATAACAATTTTATAAAAAAAGACTTTACATTATTGTAGATATTCGTCAACATTCTCATTAAATTGTAAGAAACGAGCAACTCTTTTTGGGTGATATAAAGCAATGATTAATTCATTATGAAGTGTAGCTCTATAGGCTTTCATTTGATTATATTTGTATTGTGGATTAAACAAATCATACCACATAATTGAGTCCAAATGCATTTCCAAAATGCAAATGATTTCAGGCGCATGTCGACAAATATCTTGCCAATATTTCGAATTTAAATCAATTGCACTCATTGTTATAGTATTTTTACATAAAAAATATCAATTTTATAGAACCTCTCGGACTATCTTCGTTCATTTTTTTGATTTACATATCATCTAATAGATCAGCAACATCTCTTGTGTGCTCTTGAATGAATTGTTCGTTCATAACAATTCCATTGTAATTGCTACCAATGTCTGGAGTAGTACCAAGCATCAATGAAGAACTAATATTTGTATGCACTACACTTTCATCATTGCGTAAAGCAGCTTCTGTGATCTTTTGGATAGGATGCGAGAAACTCATTGATAGTAATGCATTACCAGAGTTACTTTCTTCCAGTCCACTCTTTTCAATATTAGACACAAATCCATTGAATGTTAATGTATCCGCGATAAGTGTATAATGTTTAATATTGATATCACTACCACTAAGCTCACGGAGACATTGAATCAATTTCATACGTGCAGCATGAATACCATATAGCTCTTGAATTTCCATGATACTGTTAGATGATGTCTTTGAAAAGTCTAATAGACTATGATTCAAGATCTCTTTTAGGTTTGTACCAGATGTACGAATAATATGCTTACGAATAACTTTCATACTACCATCACTTTGCTCTACTGATCTAGGCACAAACTCTTTAAGTACAACAGCCGAGTTAATTCCTTCAACTCCTCGAATAACAGTTTTTAACAAACGCGAGTGTACAAATTCATGAACTGCATCCTGATCAATCGAAGTGTCCTTTTTGAATACATCCTTTTGCATATAGATACGCATAATGATTTTTTCGGCATTATCATCAGTATACACGATGTATAACAATGGATGACATTCTACTAACTTTCGATAGATTGTATTGATCTGCATAGTCTTTTCAATTAATGTAGAATGTGATAGCTCTAATCGCACACACCACTTAATTAAATTTTGTGGAGGCTTTTGGTTCACATGATGTTTTTCAAATGATGCAAATATAGTTTTAATCTCATCTTTATAGTCTGGGTGAATAATTTCTTTGTAATACTCAAAGAAGATTTGAGCACGTGTTGTAAATGTTTTGAGTGTCATCATTTCAATTTCATTTGCAATCTGTTGCATTGTACTAATATCATCTGAGTACTCTTCTTTAACAAAGATATCCATGTATGGATCACCCAACTGTTCGGTTTTTTTGCCACCATATACCTCTTTGATTCGGGTTAGGAAATTAGCCTTAGATACACCAGATGCGTGAATAGAATCTAAAATACGTTGAGTCATACTCTCAGATGTACATTCAGATGCAATCATACCAATAGAAGTACCATACTCAATGAGCGACTTTTTGTATGTGAAAATAATTTTTTCCGCAATCAATGTCATCAATTTTTCATCAATATTTTTTTCAAATACATTTTTGTAACATAGATCCATGTCGATTGACATGTTCATTAATGTCAAAGACATTATAATATACTCAGGAACTTTAATTCCATTTTTCTCGCACATCTCATTGTAGTGGGTATATGGAAGTCTAGTTTTAATCTGCTCTTTCATTTCCATCCATTTTACTGGAGATAATACGTTATTGACGCTGGAACTATAATCAGAATGATAGTATGCGATGTTATCCAATACCTTATATACATTGACTGGAAGTACTTGCTGACCAGCAATTAGAACATCTTTGAAGTTGCAAGATTCAATCTTGGAAAATCCTGTACGATACACTGTTCGTAAGTTAATTAAATCTTTCATCTCTTGTTCTAGCACATTTTTATTTGTACTGTTTTGAAATTGCTTTGGTAGTTTATTCCAGTCTACTTCAAATTTGTTTCTGAATTTTTCATTAGTAGCAAGCATGATAGAGAAATTTACATAAGCAGCCTTCCGGATATCTACGCCATCACCACCATATAGTTGCTGAATAGTCAATTCATACTTAACAGTGTTACGCAAATTATTAATAATAACTGATTCCAATGACTTGTTACACTTTCGGTTATGATAACCAGTAATACCAGTACTCAATGCTTTTGTGGTGATACCATTACGACCATCTTGCTGTTGTGCAATTGCCGATAGTGATGATACTCCAGTAACAAACGATTCTGGAATAAATCCAACCGCTTCTGGCTCATCGTGGAATCGACGGGCATATGGAAGAGCACGTTCATATCCAAATGATTTACGCATACGCTTACCTTTGATACTCATTTGACCAATCGAACTACTCATTTGTAAAATGTTTGTTGGCTTACCTTTAGTACCTGATTCAACTAGCTTACAAAGATTATTATTTTCATGATCTAAACTTTCCATAACTACTTGTGTGAATGAATCACCTGGACTCAAAATTGCCATTTGTTCTTGCTCATAAAACTCTTCTGTAGTCATTCCAATAGGTGGAGTAATTAATCCAGCTCGATATTTTTTTGTTAATACACTTGAATCATATAGAATAGATGCCGTAATATCATTGATACGCTTTAAAATATCTTTTTTGATTGCAATATCATCGTAGTTGATTGTATAGCCATTAATTAACATATATTTTGTCGATACTTGTTGCATGTTATACAACAAGTCCATTGCAGCATCTACACCATAGCTATTATAAACATTATGAAACAGCGAATCATTTACTCCTTGTCCTAAAGACTTTTTGTCTAAACGTCCGGAGATAATTTTACCACGTTTGATTTCTACTTGAATTTCACTTGGTTTATAATCAATAAAACTAGAGTACTCTGATTTGTAAAATGCAGGCTTCTTTGAAAAGTTAATTTCTGGTAGAAGCAATGAAATAATATCAGTACCACTTAAATTTTTTGTTTCAATATCTTTAAATCGGTGTAAATATGAATCATATTCAACTTGCGATAGTAAACGCATCGTATTAAAACGATTGATACTAGTGTCAGACTTAGTAAGCTCAAACATACCAATAAGGTTATCGTGATATACACCCATAGATGGTGACCGATCTTTGTATGAAATAAACCAACGCTTTAAATTTGACAATACCGCACATTCATTTCTGGAAATAATACTATGCGGTGGATAGATACTCATTGCATCTCCGTCAAAATCACCGCCATATAATGTATCTGCAACATTAACCGATAAACGAAATGTTTCGCCGTTCGATAAAATCTTAGCACGATGTCCGGAGATAGCACTATATAATAAGGATGGCGCTCGATTCATAGCTACATGATCTCCATCGACCATATCACGATAAATGATATCACCATAGTCTAAAGTAATGTCAGCACGCATCGATTCAATAAAATATGTAGCACCAGTATCTGCTTTAATAATTTTGGAGCACCCTGGATATGTATGATTTTTATTCAGAAAGTATGTCATCATTTTATCAATATTATATGGACGAACTACTTCTGGTACTTGAAGTACTCTTGCAATTTCAATTGGTACTCCAACCTCATCAATATTAATATTGTTATCACCTGTAATAACCGAACGACCGGCATAATGAATACGCTTGCCCTCTAGATTACCACGGATACGACCTTCTTTACCACGTAAGCGTGAGCTAAGACTAGTAAGTGCTTGTCCGTTTCCACCAACAATACGACTAGAAGCAATACTTCCAGTAGGATCTTTAACCATATTACCAAAAGTGATTTCCAACAAATTTAGTGCATTTTCATTTGCTAACTTGTCTTCATCATTCAATAGTAATGGAATAGATTCATTTGTTGATACTACATTTTTTAGGAAAGTAGTCGCATCATTGTTATTGCTGCGGCCACCACCTTTAATTTTTTGTACATCTGGTCTGGCATTATTTGGAATAGCCGGAACTGTTCGTAACATTAATGCAGATGGTAAGTAATTAATGGATGGATTAATTTTTTGTACGGTTTCTTTGCTTACTCGTGATAGAATTTGTTCAATTTCATCGTTATACATACGCACATCGTCTTTTTCTGGAATACGTTTCAATAGAAAGATTGGCTCTTTGGGATCTTTAATAACAACAGGCTGGTTATGGTCGCAATATTTGCAAACAACTAGCTTTCCGTTCGAATTAGTAATCTTAGCGATACCATCTTCAGTAACTTTACCCAACGCCTCACCACAGTTATGGCACACCAATTTCAACCATCGAAGAATCTCAGCCCTAAACAAAGGGTTAGAAACAGGATATTTCAATTGAATCGAACCAAAGTGTCCTGGGCACTTATCGCGTGGATTATTGCATGTCTTACATAAATAAGAATACGAGGTAGTACCCATAGATAATGAATAAATGCCTTGATCCAATGGACGATTATTTGAGAATAAATCCTTTGAAATAATGTTGCAAGATGATGCTTTGGCATGATCTTCGCTTCCCATTAAATAAAATTCAATTCGACTAATGTCTGCTTCAGGGTAGGCAATATTCATATTCTTATGTGTTTTAGCAGTCGACATGGTTTGCTTAGATTTTACTTAAACTTCTATGTAGATTGCTATACGTAGTATATATATAGTTATGCATATCAATTTTAGCAAAAAAAGTATATAGATTTTACTCAGTAAAATGCAAATACTCTATTGAAATCATTTAATCTAAATCAACCATGATACCCAATTTAATTGTATCATTAACAGATCTAATATATTCTTCACCATCTTGCGGTTCTTCTACTAAAACTAATTCTAAATTAGAATTTTCATCTAGTTGAAAGCAGTATGGACGGACAATATGCTCACCATTTCGAATAATACCATGCTTTAACATATTAAACACTTGATTAACGCAATTCAACAAAAAGGTCACATTTTCAGTATGTTCGGATCCTAATACATTATCATAATCATTATCGACAGTGCGCACATAGTAAGTGCCTTTGTTGGTAATTAGCTTTGGTTCGTCTTTAGCTACTCTAGCACAAATATCGCGAATATCAATTTCAAATTTCTGAAGCATAAACTTCCACAAAGGGTATGCTCCGTGGTAGAATATCACCTCTAATTGAGCTTCACTAGGATTACTGGGCATTATTAATATCTATATCAATAATATATATTATTGATATAGATACATCAATATTGATTAATTCGATTTAATTATCATACAAATATATACATAAATAAAAAAATAATGATGATCTCTCCGTTTATTCACATTATTGTAGCATCAATGCATTATACATTAGCATATGCGCACTCATGGGTAGGTTGTACTAATTACGCAGCAACATCAACTAATTATTTAACTTTAGGTGATTTTGATCGTAGTAAGTGTCGCGGATATCCACGAAAGTTTCAAAATCAATATAACCAAGAGTTAGTTAGTGGATGGGGTATTGATACCGGATATGATTGGGAACATGATACATGTCGTATTCCATTCAATAGTGGCGATTATACTGATACTACACCAATGGCGATTTACTATTCAAATGAAATTATCCATATTTCACATCCAGCTAAAGGACATGTTGCTGATGATACCTGTACCAATCGATTCATTGGCAGTACCTCAATGAAATTAAAAATGAGTAAAGTATCTAAACAAGATACATTCGATGTAGATGTACCAATGGTAGGTGGTGATCACCAACCTGGAGTAGTCGATCATTTAGGATATCAAAATTGTTATAAATTTTGTGATAATAAAGATAAGGCTCATTGTTTAACTAGCTGGCAATTACCAGTAGTTACCGTCGCTGGACGTTATAGCTTTATATGGTTATGGGAATTCAACCCAGGGCAAGTATATAGCTCTTGCTTTGATGCATTAATTTTACTATCTCCAAATACCAATGCATCAACAGTAGATAATGATACAGTTGTTTTTACATCAACTACTCCATCTACTGGGGTACCATCACCTACTCTAACAAGCATTCAACCATCTACTGTAGTGCCTACTCCATCTACGCCTACTCCATCTACGCCGACTTCATCTACACCTATTCCTACTCCTACTCCTAGTTTGACTACAAGTACACCTACAAGTACATCTATTCCTACTCCTAGTTTGACTACAAGTACACCTACAAGTACACCAATTCCAATTATTACTATTCCTACTGAAACTCCTATTGAAGAACCTACAAGTACACCGACACCAACATCGACTTTTCCAATTATTACATCAGATGCTAATCAAATTAAATCTATCTTTACTGATTTATTTAAGTCAATTAGATTTGCATTCAATGGAACTCTAAACTTTACTATGCTACCATAAATATAAAAAAATAAAAGATTCTATTAAGAATCGCAATATACATTTTTTTTGATAACTTAAAAGTCGTTATCTGAATCAGAATTGTATTCCAATACACCTGCAACTGATTTTTGATATACTGTTTCACGTTGTTCAAAGAAGTTAGCTTTATCGCAGAGACCTAAATTAGTCATAAAGCTAAATGGATTTTCTGAGTTATACAATGGCTCCATATTGATATCTTTAAGTAATGCATCTGCGACAAATTGAATATACTGAGTCATTAGACTGACATTCATACCAATCATATCACATGGAATACTTTCATTAATAAACTGAGATTCAATATCTACAGCTTGCATAATCATTGATTGAATAGTATCAGGATCAATACTATCATGACATTCTGGATCATCTCGAAGCTTTCGAAATAAAGTCAATGCAAACTCATAATGTAAATGCTCATCGCGAGAAATAAACTTATTGCTATGAACTAATCCGCGCATTAAATTACGCTCTCCTAACCAGAAGATTGCGCAAAATGACCCAGAGAAGAAAATGCCTTCTAAGATAGCAAACGCAATTAAACGTACTAGAAACGAACTCTGTTTATCATCAATATACTTAACTGCCCATGCTGCCTTTTTTGAAACTGCTGGAATATTTTCAATTGAATTTTTGAAATGTAATAGTTTATCTTGATTGACAATAAATTCATTTAGTAAAGTTTCATACATAAGAGTATGAATATCTTCAATAGCAACTTGAAAGTTATAGAACAATCTAGCATATTTAGAATACTTACTTGGAATGGTTTCAATATCTTGCAAGAAGCGGTCTCCCAAATTAATATTAACAAGCTGATCACTTTGAACAAAGAATCCTAGAATATGGCTAATAAAATCTTTTTCAATATCAGTTAATTTGTTTTGCCAATCAACCAAATCATACGATAGATCAATTTCATCTTCTGTCCAAAAGGTAGCCTTTGCTTGTTGTAACAACGCAAACAGTTCTTTATCTTGAACTGGTAAAATGCTTGTAAGACGCGCTAGGGTATTGGATGACATAGTAAATTTATCTGAAAATTGAATCGGTTATATTATGAGATATATTAATGATATAAACCGTCAATTTTAGTAAATCTAAAATTGATAGTTTTGTCTATAAATATACCTAAAATGTATATTCCCTCTAAATACACACATCCAGTACTATATCCATGGACTGATGAACAAGTAATTAAATATACTAATCTACATCCATTGGCTTATCAAGTCCTAATACCGAACCCAGAATATATTCGATGGGACGTTTTAGAGCGAAATCGAAAAAATTACCCAATTTATGCCAAATACCCTGAAAAAATTACTTGGAACGCATTAAAATGGAATTCGCAGCTAAAACAACTAATTCGCACAGAAATTAATCAAATTGCATGGTAAATATAGCCTTTTGGGACTTTAATATCTTTTTTTGATAAAAGGCACTCATTTATCACGAAAATTGATACTTATTAGTATTAATATATCAACCGATGGCTAAAATGGCTGAGTTTAAGGTAATTATGGAATCCTATGGTATTCACTTGAAAGATTCCATATATACAAATCTATCGATGCTGAGTAGGTCTCCGGAAAGACATACTCATGTAGCATTCTTGTTGGATAAACAACAAAATGTCCTTAGCTATAAACCAAATGTATATTTTAAAACAAAAACATTTCCGTATTCTCAACATGCTGAGATTGCTGCTATAATTAATTATTATTCAAAGAAAGTTATTCGACCGACTAACAACAATAATAAAATATTACTAGTGATTAAACTCAAAACTAAAACATTAGGTTCCTCCAGACCATGTAAATACTGCGCATCATTCATTTTAAATAACTGGGACAATTTAAAATTGAAGCAAGTAATCTACTCGGATGCTCAAGGAAAACTAAATATTTTAGAAAAAAATGATTTACTTAATGGCGACTTTTGTCTTCCATCGTCTGTTAGAGCTAGAAAATAAATATTAACTAAATATTACATATATATCTTTTTTTTGATTAATATAAGAACATATAAAGATGAACGATCAACAGCTAATAACTCAATTAAATGCATTAAATGCAAAATCCGTAAAAGAATTTTCTTTCAATAAGTTTAACTGCTTAGCTAAAGTAGTGAGAGTACATGACCCAGATACGATAACAATCATATTTAAGTATCAGGATACATTCTATAAAAAAAATCTACGATTAAATGGAATTGATGCGCCTGAGTTACATAGTAAAATTAAATCTGAAGCAGATTTATGCAAAGCGGGACAAGTCTATTTATCTGATTTAATTTTAAACAAGATTATTAACGTACAAATGGGCCCATTTGATAAGTATGGGCGGATCTTAAGTAAAATTTATTTATACCCTGATAATACAGATATTATTCAAAATTTAATTACCGGCGGATTTGTAAGAGAATATGATGGAGGTCATAAAGATACCTGAAATCTCAGTTAACTACTAAATAAATTTATGAAACCATAGTTCGTGCAGGTTCGGGATCCGCAGATTTAGACGATGGGGGTTGTTTAGATTGGGTTGTAGATAAAGTATTTTGATTTAGAGGTGGTGTTAATGTATTAGTAGACGCTGTAGTAACATCTGGAGCTACCGCATTTTTATTACGAGTTTTGAAACCTTTATATAATCCTAGTGCTCCTAGTACTCCAAATACAGCTGGAACCCAAATATTCATATATGATGTTTTAACCACGGTAGGCATATTTTTAATAACTGGAATTCCATTGAATAATAAACCAGTAACAAGTGCTATAACTAGACAAACTAATGCAGCTCCTAGAAATCGATTAAGACCCATACTTAACTATTTTTTGTATATTACAACTAATAAAAAAATTAGAATATTGATATTCAATTATACTAAAAGAGATAAATTCGAATGAATATCTTTAACTAAAGTTATAATATCTTTTTTATCATCTCGAATAATACAAGTGCCTTCAATAGAAAATAAATCGATTACTATTTTTTTACCCACTAATGACTTGCCAATTTTACTTTTAATCTTATCTGTATCAATCAAAGTTAAATCATATGATCTATCATACATACTAAACCATGATTTTTTATACAATTGATATTTACATTTATCAGTTACTGAGGTTTCTAAAATTCCATTGGATTCTACTATACGCAGGGAACCATTATCAAAATAAAATAATACTTGGCCATCGACTGTATCACCTACCCAAAACCCATCTAAATAATCAGTAAAATAGCTATTACAAGTGTACATATGTATACATAATGATATTACTGCAACTACAATAAGTGTAGCTACAGCAACTGCAATAAGTGTGTTATTACTATGAGTCATGGTCGAATTTCTATATTAGAACGGTTTAATATATTAGAGATGGCGTTTTATATTACCAGCAAAAAAATATGCTAGAGTATGTATCATACTCTACATGACTTTTATCTAATAATAGAATTATTGTCATTTAGATCGTTACAATTTGAATCACATCATCGATGCTATCAAGCAATCTAATTTGTTCGATAGCATCATCATTGAATGTAACTGAATAAGTTCTATCTTCAATGAAAGAAGGATAGAAATGCTTTCCATCATGAATTAATCGAGTATTACCAATCAAATGAAATTTACATTTATATCCAGATACTGTTAGATTATCATCGTAATCCCAGTTAAATGCTTTTCGAATCGAATTTAATTGTCTAGGTGATGGAATTCGCGACCATTTACTAACAACAATTTCATTAGTATCGGTATTAGTCAAATAGTAACTGAACATGATGTATATTTATTAACGAATAATATCAATTTTGCCATCATGGTTGAGTAACAGTTAATATTTTTTAATCTGATTTAGTGAATATGTAATATAAATTAAATAATAGCAAATATGGGTGGTTTATTCAGTACAGTTACTCCGGATTTAGAATTGAATAATTTAGATAATAATGAATGCCCATCGATGCAATTAGATCCTAATTATAATTTAATCATTAATAATTATAATACCGATAATGGATTTGGCGATGATCGAAATACAGCAATTGTTATTGTAGGTAACTTTATGAAAGAAAATGATATCGTGGGTAATCCCCAGGTATTTACTGATACTGAGCTATATACTATTTTAACAAAAAAAACTACTCTAATCGCTCTATTAGTAATTAACACAATTCTATTTAAACCGCAAATGCAATTAGATGGAAACTATGATGCTATCATTAATAAATACAGTAAAACATTTGGATTCAAAGGAGATCGCAATACAGCAATTACTATTGTTGGAAACTTTATGCGAGAACAATCCATTGATGTTAATCCACAGTCATTTTCTGATAATAAACTATATAATATTTTAACCACTGATTCTACCAAATCGGCAATCGATACAATTAATACACCAGAAGAATATACTAATAAGCCAGTATATACAGAAACTTGGGAAATCTAAGCTATTAATAATATCTAATAGATAAAAACTCAAAGTGCTCTGAGTCTCTTATGTCATCTAAGACATACTAACATAATGATAAGGAGCTTTACTTGGATAAGAAACCATTAATTGATTATAATTATATGTTGGGTTTCCTAATAAATAATTGAATGCTTTATATCCCTTTTGTTTCATTGTGGTTAGTATATTAAAAGGTTTTAACTGATGTACTGAAAATATATCACCGCCAGATATACGGGTCATTTCACTAATAATATAATCGATTTTATCTGAATCAACATATTCTAATGTTTCTGATTCAAATATTACTACTGAGTTAGTAGGAAACTCTTTTAACTTATCTTCTAGTTTACCTATGATAATGATTGAATTACTGTTAGTTTCATTTGATTTACATTGATTCATATCAATACAAATATCACCCATTCCATAAGTTCCAAACATTAAATTAGTAGAACTTTCTAATGGATTGCCAATAACCAAAAGTTTTTTATTTTTTTGAATACTTACCTGGTTTGCAATATTATAATTATGTATCTGTAGCTTGTATTTTATATAACTCTGATATGTAAGAACCGCCACTGTAATTGCAATAATAGCTAATACTGCTATTACAATAATTAATTCTGTAGATGGCATTTTAATAACTTTTTATATATTGTTGTGATTATGTATTATTTATACTGAATATTCATATTCATGAATATCTACGAATGATCGTTTGTAGAAACTTTAATGTCATTACTATTATTTTCTTAATTTTGTTAATCTATAACAGGTTTAACTCCTATTTCTCCTATCCCTCCTATGTCTCTCAGATCGTTATTCATCCAATCTCCATGCTCGCAACTTACCCGTTTCATTTTTTTTGGTAATTTGCGCGAGTGAAAAAAGTGGTTTCCAAAGTATCTATTCTGTTTTACTTTCTCAATTTTTTTTGAAAGTTAACCAAGCAAAATTTACCTTTTTTTAACCCACCTTTCTAAACTC